>Ga0209511_1000877_pt1 | contig 27947 bp, 23 predicted proteins | sample SSSSmetaG_FD_184141 | JGI IMG/M metagenome (GOLD analysis project Ga0209511, IMG submission 184141) | Glacier valley bacterial and archeal communities from Borup Fiord, Nunavut, Canada, to study Microbial Dark Matter (Phase II) - ​SSSS... | ecosystem: Environmental > Aquatic > Freshwater > Ice >... | reverse complement strand
AGTTTGCTTTTCGAAGGACGGAGTATTAAGGAATGAATTTGAAAAACTATTTGCATCACTTTTCGATCAAAGCGATCAGCATACCAGGATTGTTGAAGTGTTAAGGCAAAACCGGTCAGGAATGAGCCGAAACCTGATATTATCGTCTGCTAAAATTCCAAGCGGAGGTACTGCCAGCAAAATTCTGGAAGAATTGGAAGAATCGGGTTTTATTGCATCATGGATTCCATTTGGGAAAAAATCGAATGACATCATTTACAGGATCACAGATGAATTTACGCTCTTTTATTTCGACTGGATAAAACCCTTGGGGAAAAGAGATCCTGGAGAGGGATACTGGATGTCCCGTCAAAATGATCCGGGCAGAAGGGCATGGGCAGGTTATACCTTTGAGGGTATTTGCATGAAACAATTACAAAAGATCAAAAATGCACTTGGTATTGGTATGGTTGAAACATTTCATGGTCCCTGGCATTATATACCACCAAAAAATGTGGAAGGTACAGGCGCTCAAATCGATCTGTTGATTGACAGAAAGGATGCCACAATAAATCTTTGCGAAATGAAGTTCTCGGAATCTGAATTTACAGTTGATGCTGACTATGCAAAGCTCCTCAGGCAAAAGAAAGAAGTTTTTAAAAATGTGACCAAAACAAGAAAAAATATTTTTATTACCATGATTACAACCTTTGGAATTACGGATAATTCCTGGTCTAATGATATTGTATCCAATTCATTGACAATCGAATGTTTGTTCTGATCCCCTTCCGTAACCCTTCGAGCGGTCGCAGACCCTCGAAGTTTGGAGAAATATAAAATTAAATAGAAAACGCTATATTGTCCAAACTTTATAACGGCGTAAAATTTAGAAAAATGTTAAAAAAATCGCTGCAAATACGAATGAAATCGCTGTTATTAATCGTATCATTACTATTTTGGGTTAGTCCTTCCTTTGCACATGAACAGCGGCTGACCTGGTAAAAACTGGCATCCGGCGTGTGGGTGGCCAGGGTCGGACAGCCTGAGAAAGTCAATATAATCCTGATCTGTCCTAAACATATCTTCAAATTCCATTTGATTTCCCGGATAATTCATTCCATAAAGAAAATTCTTTACGGGAGACGATTTCATACCCCATTTAACTAATAATAAAATATTCAATCAATGAAAAGATATATTGTCATATTCGCATTGATTTTTTCCTTCGTGGCCTGTAAAGATTTTCTGGAGGAAAAAACTGTAACCACACTCACACAGGATTTTTATAAAACAGCCGATGGACTTGAATCACTTGTAAAAGGTTGTTATCAGATCCTGCGCTTCAAACCCGACTATAACCAGGGTCATTACCTTTTTGGAACATGCAGTGATGTAAAAGTATTTACATAGTCGCTTGCCCACCGCATTTCGATGGGAACTTACGCAATAGATGGCTGGGGTCCCTCGGCAACAGGAAAAAGAATGACGCCGAATGTAAGTTCTCTGATCGGAAGTATAAGTGGTGGGGTGTCAGAAGGTGTTTATCCGGAAGTTAGCCGCTGCAATATTTTTTCCGAAAACTATGTAGGTTTAGATGCTGTAGTTCAGCCCAAACTGGCCGCGCGCAAAGGCGAAATCCTTTTCCTTCGCTCCCATTCTTACTATTTGATTACAAATGTTGTAGGTGATGCACCGCTAATCCTTCAAAGTTTCAAAGGGATGCCTGAAAACTTCTCATTCCCTAAAGCTTCACTTGAAACAATTTACAAACAGATGATAGGCGACTTGCGCAAAGCATTGGATGTACTTCCGGCTACGACAACTGAACTGGGATGTATTACCAAACCTGCTGCAGCTCATTTCCTGGCCAAACTCTATTTGAATAGGGCACAAGCTGCAAATTGGCCAAGCGCTGAACCACATTTGAAAATGCTGTACAAAGGCAGTGTGTCAACCGATCTTGACTCCGCTAAATTCTATCCGACCATGGTTATCGATCAAATGAAAGGTAATTCGTCATATGGTGGTCTCGAACCCGATTTTGCCACTTTGAGGAAAAACGCTACCGGTGATTATGCCCGCGAAAAAAGCAACGAGATTTTACTTTCAGCGCAGTATGAGCCAACTAAAAGATATGATGGACGTTACGGAAACAACCTGATACATTTGTACAATAGCAATCACACCTCTTCGCGTGCCTGAACTCCGCGTACGCTTGATTATAGACGTCCTTATGCCACTGCCGCACCGTCGGACTGGGGAATTGATATATATGCCGACCATGCAAACGACTCATGTTACTACAAAACTTTCCTGACGGACTATATTGCAACTGATGTTAAAGAATCCGGCGGCAAACAATAGGATGCGCCAACGACTTATTACTATATCAAAAAGCTAAAACCAGCCGCTGATGCGAATGTAGTTGTAAATACGGCAAGCAAGATCAAATACCAAAAACGTTCAATCGTTTGTATCGAGAATTCAAAAGACCAACCGATTGATTCACTTTGGGCTGTTAGTCAGGCATATATCATGATGGATCGCTGGATGATTGGAAGTCCAAACGGGGCAGGTTATTTCACCAAATCAGGCTAAACTATTACCAACTTTAAATCTGGTGCTGATGTTGACCCTGCTAATCCTTTAATTACCAATCTTACCGGAAGAAAACTGATGTACAGGATAAGCGGCGACAAGGGTGATGCTTTTGGTATCGACCGGGCACTTGCCGTTTCGCATTGGTATGTGGGTCCAAAGAAATGGCTAGATATCAACAGAGGGAAAGGTACCGACGTAAATGGAGCGGGGGCCATCGATTTCACGATTTTCCGCCTTGCAGAAACCTACCTGATCCGTGCCGAAGTATTGGGTCGCCAGAGAAACGGCAGCATGATTGCTGATTTAAATGTTGTTCGCGTCCGTGCCACTTATCATGCCGGCGAAAAACGCTCCGATGCACTTGTAACACTTGAGCCTGCAGTAATTTCAGGTTAACTGACAATTCCAGTTGGTGAAAAAGTGGCTACTTACGACGTTGCAACCGATTCGTTTTCAAAAATCACGATTGACGGAACAGAATGGCAGCCAGGTACAGCCAAAGCAAAACTCGAAAATTATCCTCCGACAGCGGCATCAGATCTTCAATTGTTCATTCATTTTGTCTACAATGAATGAGCCCACGAATTAATTTTCGAATTAACCAACTGGGAAGATCTTCATAACGCAGGTATTCTTTACGATCGCGTTCTTTACCGCGATAACATAGGCGCACCTGCAACGTCAACAGGAACAGTTGATTTCCCTTTCCCAACAGATGATATCTCCACCGGAAATATCGGTGCAAAAGGAATTGGCAAAGGTCAATTTCAGAAATACCATACCTTCAAATCCTGGCCACAATCATTTCTGGAATTGCTGACTAACGAAAAAGGCAGTCCGATGGTTGCAAACGCATAAGCTGCCTACCAGAATTTCGGCTATTATAATAAAGTTTAGATGGATTAAATTGTGAATTGAAAAGGGTGGGTGTTGTTCCCCACCTTTTTTAAAATCCAAGGCTGACCGATGAATTTCAGGTATGAAATTGTCAGACCGCTTTTTTGTTATCAAAGGGGGCTTCATTTAAGCTTGAGATTCGACTTTCGAATTGTCATGACACAAGGTATTTAAGCATCCTGATTTTTTCAGGATCAGGACATATTCCCTGTATGAAGTATTTTTTGGTGATTAAGTAAATTATTGCAATTTTAAAAGCAAGTTTGAATACCAAGATTAAATGATTATTCCAAAGGACAACCAACTTACAATTAAGAATTAACATGAATACAACTTTTAAAAGTCAGGTTCTTACAGGATTGATTCTTTCGCTGATGATGTTTTTATTTACCCCCTGCCATAGTCATCAAAAAAGTCAGCAACCTGGTTGGCCTGCAATTACCAAAGAATCAAAACCATGGAGTCGCTGGTGGTGGATGGGCAGCAGTGTCAATCCAACCGATCTCAAAGCAGCCATGGAAGCCTATTCCAAAGCAGGTTTGGGTGGCTTGGAGATCACGCCCATCTATGGCGTTCATGGATACGAAGATAAATTCGTCAAATTCCTTTCGCCTGCATGGATAGAAAATTTTAAATATACGCTTCAGGAAGGCAAACTTCTCGATTTGGGTATCGACCTCGCAATGGCTTCGGGCTGGCCTTTCGGAGGTTTATGGGTAACACCCGAAGATGCATGCAAGTATATGTCTGTGCAATCGTATGCACTGAAAGGTGGAGAACAACTTCAAACGAAAGTTGCATTGATTCAGACACCGATGCTTCGGACAATTAGTCGTCCGAAACTGGAAATATCGCAGTTAAAATATCCGGTTAGCGCCAATGCCGATAGTCTGCAAAACTGGGCAATCGAACAGGTCCGCTACCCAATACCAATGCCGCTTCAAACGTTGATGGCCAATTCCGACAAAATGGAAATCGTTAACCTGACAATGAAGGTTGATGCTGAGGGAAAGCTCAACTGGATCGCCCCCAGCGGGATCTGGAAATTGTACGCCGTATTCGAAGGATGGCACGGCAAGATGGTTGAACGCGCCGGACCCGGAGGTGAAGGTGATGTAATCGATCATTTTTCTTCCACCGCAATTGACAATTACTTAAGCCATTTTACAACCTCATTTAAAAATCAAGATATAACCGGATTGCGCGCCTGGTTTAATGACTCTTACGAAGTGGATGACGCACGTGGCGAGGCCGATTTTACGCCGCTCATGTTCGATGAATTTCAGAAACGACGAGGTTACGATCTGCGCAATTACATTCCGGCATTGATCGGTGAAGATTCCGAAGATAATAACCGTAGGGTTTTGTGCGATTACCGCGAAACAATTTCCGATCTGATTCTTGAAAAATACACCCAGCGCTGGCACGACTGGGCTGTAAAAGGTGGCAAAATCATCCGTAACCAGGCACATGGCGCACCTGCCAATATCCTCGATTTATATGGAGTTGCCGACATTCCTGAAACGGAAGGGGAAGACATTGTGAAGATCAAAACAGCCTCATCGTCAGCACATGTAATGGGTAAAAAACTGGCATCATCCGAATCGGCAACCTGGCTAAAGGATCATTTCGAAGCATCGCTCGCCAATGTTAAACAGGCAATCGATAGGTACCTGCTCGCCGGCATTAACCATGTCTTCTATCATGGGACTACTTTTTCGCCACAAGACGCCCCCTGGCCGGGATGGATGTTTTACGCTGCGGTTCATTTCGGTCCTACCAATACCTTTTGGAACGATTTCGGAACGCTGAACACCTACATTACCCGTTCCCAATCGTTTTTACAAAGCGGTAAACCCGACAACGACATCTTGTTATATTATCCCATTTCAGACGAATATGCGATTCGTGGTCGCTCACTTTTACTTCATTTCGACGGTGCAGCCAAAGGCTCTTCGGTACGCACAGCCGCCGAAAACCTGTTCGAAAAGGGTTATGCATTCGACTATATTTCCGATCGCCAGATCCTCAAACTGGAAAGTAAACAGGGGCAAATTCTTACAGGAGGAATCAATTACCAAACCATTTTGCTTCCACCCGTGAAACTGATCCCGGTTGAAACATTTGAAAAAATCATCGCGCTGGCTAAAGGTGGTGCAACCATATTGATGGAACAATTGCCGGAAGATGTTCCCGGAATGAGCCAACTGGCCTGGCGGAAAGCTAAATTTCAGGAATTAAAATCCATGCTGAAATTTGTGATATCCGATGGCTTCCAAAAAGCCAAAATTGGAAAAGGGGAAATTCTGGTTGGTAATCTGTACGGATTGCTTGTGCAGGCAAGAATTCGTCGCGAAGCCATGTTTGATAAGGGATTACAATGTATCCGGAGAATCGATGGTAATACGACCACCTATTTTATAGCCAACCGAGGAACTGAGGTAGTTGATGGTTTGGTTCCCATCAAAACCAAAATTGGTACAGCAGTTTTGTATAATCCAATGAATGCTCAATTTGGAAAAGCCATCACCAAAACTTCTGTCTTAGGTGACGAAGTTTATCTCCAACTGAATCCCGGCGAAAGCTGTCTGGTTCAGGTTTTCGCTGGAAAAGTAGCCGCTCCTGAATACGTTTACATGAAATCATCAGGAGATAAAATAAATTTAGAAACCGGCTGGACGCTTACTTTCGTGAACGGTGGTCCCGAACTTCCTCAACCCGTAAAGCTTTCGAAATTAGGTTCATGGACAGAGCTTGAAGGGAACGGCTATAAAGCCTTTTCCGGAACCGCCGCATATAAAACCACATTTGCCAGGCCTTCCGGAGAATCTAAATATTACCGTCTCGATTTGGGTAAGGTTGCCCACAGTGCCCGGATCAGTCTAAATGGAAAGGAACTGGTGACTTTGATTTGTCCACCTTTTTCAATTGATATTCCATCGTCAGAAATGAAGTGTGAAAATACCCTCGAAGTTTCTGTGACCAACCTGATGGGCAACCGTATGGCAGAGATGGAACGCAAAGGACAACCCTATAAGATCTTCTACAATGTCAATTTTCCGGCTTACAAGGCAACCAATCGTGGTACCGACGGTTTGTTTACCACCTCCGGTTGGCAGCCACAGGAATCGGGATTGTTCGGACCGGTAACATTGACACCTCTCCAAACAATTCAATAAGAAGAGTGCAAAAAATTAAATACTTCGTTGCGAATAGAAAGTTAACAATTTTCACACAGAAATATAATCAAACGAATGAAAACTACATTAACAGCAATTTTGATTTTGGCCGCAAGTTTTGGTATGCAGGCACAGAAAGTAAACGATTCAACCTCACCGCTTCATTTAATGAAACCGGCATACGATACACCTTACGGTAAACCGGAGGTGAAAGGCATCACCGAAGTGTTGGATCGGATTTATACTTATCTTGATATAACGACACCAATGGCACTTATCAATAAGGAAACACTATCCGAAGTGACTGATTATTCTAAGGTTGACGAAAACACGATTTTCAAACCAGGTGATTTTCGATTGGTAAGTTATGAATGGGGTGTTACTTATGCCGGAATGTTGCTTGCTACCGAAACTACCGGTGATGCAAAGTATGCCACCTACACCAAAAATCGTCTGAAATTTTTAGCCGAAATTCAACCATGGTTCGCTAAACTAGATCAAAAACAGCCTGATGCACGCCATGCGATGGCACGGGTTCTTCATCCTCATGCACTCGACGATTGTGGTGCGATGTGTGCTGCAATGATTAAAACGCAACAGATCGCTGGCTTCGACGGTGATCTTAAGCCGATGATCAACACATTTGCGGATTACATCAGTACCAAAGAATTTCGTTTTGCTGATCGAACGCTTGCACGAAACCGTCCTTTGCCCAATTCACTCTGGCTCGACGACCTGTTTATGAGCGTTCCGGCATTGGCGCAAATGGGCAAATACACAGGCGAAAAAAAATATTTCGATGATGCTGTCAAACAGGTACTGCAGTTCTCGAATCGGATGTTTAATCCTGAAAAAGGACTTTTCATGCATGGCTGGATTTTAGGGATGGATGAACACCCGCAATTTCATTGGGCGCGCGCCAACGGCTGGGCAGTGATGACGATGGTTGAACTGTTGGAGGTGCTTCCTGATAATCATGCAGGACGTGTCAAGGTGCTTGATCTTCTTCGGAAACATATTCGGGGTTTGGCTAATTACCAGACTTCTACAGGCTTTTGGCATCAGTTGATTGACCGCAACGACTCATATCTTGAAACCTCGGCAACGGCCATTTATACCTATTCGATCGCCAGAGCCATCAACAAAGGTTATGTTGATGCCGCTGTTTATGGTCCGATGGTTTGTCTGGCCTGGAATGCTGTGGCCAGTAAGGTGAACGATAAAGGTGAGGTTGAAGGAACTTGTGTAGGTACCGGAATGGGATTTGATCCGGCATTTTATTATTATCGTCCGGTGAATGTTTATGCAGCTCATGGTTATGGTCCGGTTCTGTTGGCAGGTGCTGAGATGATTCAACTCATTAAAACCCAAAAGATTGAAATTAACGATAGCGCTCTCCAATTATACAAGTAAATCAATTATATATGAAAACCACAAAAATTACCACTCTCCTACTTGTTCTGACTTTTGTTTTCAGCTCCGCCATGGCTCAAAAACTTCCATCTAAAAAAGACGTGATGGACAAAATGGTGCTGACCAATGCTTATTTCATGCAAAAATGGCCTGATACCGGCAAAAGCATTATCACCAATCGCGAACGTCCCAGCAACATCTGGACCCGTGCAGTTTATTACGAAGGGTTGATGGCACTTTATGCGCTCAATCAGGATAGAACATATTGCGATTATGCCATTTCGTGGGGCGAGGCGCACAAATGGGGATTGCGTGGTGGTGTGGAATCGCGCAATGCCGATAATCAATGCTGCGGACAAACCTACATCGACCTTTATGAAATCGACAAGAAACCCGAACGCATCAAAGAGATTCAGGCATCGGTTGATCTGATGCTGAACAGTGACAAAATCAATGATTGGAACTGGATTGATGCACTTCAGATGGCCATGCCGGTATTTGCCAAACTCGAAAAAATTACCGGCGACAAACGGTATTCGGAACGCATGTACCAAATGTATATGGATTGCAAAGTAACGCAGGGCTTGTACAATCCGAAAGACAAATTATGGTGGCGCGATAAGGACTTTTTGCCTCCCTACAAAGAACCAAATGGTGAAGATTGCTACTGGTCGCGCGGTAATGGATGGGTTGTGGCAGCATTGGTTAGAGTGATGGAAATTACGCCCAATGATCCGCACTTCAAAGAATACAAGCAAACCTATCTGGAAATGATGAAAGCTTTGTTGCCACTTCAACGCGAAGATGGTTTCTGGAATGCAAGCTTACACGATCCGAACAACTTTAATGACAAAGAAACAACCGGAACTGCTTTGTTCGTTTACGGAATGGCATGGGGTGTAAACAACGGTTTTCTAAGCGCTAAAAAATACATACCTGTCGTTGCCAAAGGATGGAATGCCATGGCAAATGAGGCTGTCCATTCCGATGGATTTTTGGGTTATGTGCAGGGAACAGGAAAACAGCCATCAGATAGTCAACCAGTAACTTACGATAGCAAACCCGATTTCGAAGATTACGGACTTGGATGTTTCCTATTGGCCGGAAGTGAAGTTTATAAGCTTTGTAAATAATTAATTACGCCGGGAAAAGCATTTCAGTCGATTGTCCGGCTAAACAGTTTATCACTAAATGGAGGTGAGCATTTGCTATTCAAAGGTGGTCAGAAGTTTAACGGAAGTTTAAAAATCAAAGGGATTCATTCAACTTTAGAAGCTCCACTACTTGTATCAACATTTGGTTCAGGTAGTGCAACCATTGTTTCCGGAGATTCGGCCGCGATACTGGCAAAAGATTGCATATTTCTGACAATTAGTAATCTAAATATTGAAGGGTCAGGCCGGTTGACAGGAAATAAAACAAATGGAATCGATTTTTTGGAGGTAAAATATGGAACTATCGACCATGTAAAAACTTCAGGATTTCTTTATTCCGGGATTCAGGTTACTGGAGGAAGCGATATCAGAATCACAAATGTCCACGCAAGCAATAACGGCTTCTGCGGTATCAATGTTTCAACCTCTGCAAAAGAATATGGAACTGATGGTTCTGCTTTTAAAACAGTGAAGCGGGTTTATATCGGGCATTCTGTTGCTGAAAACAATCCCGGCTGTCCTGCTATCTCGGACAATCACAGCGGAAACGGAATTTTACTCGGAGGTGTTACGAATGGTCTCATCGAATACTGCGAAGCGATGAACAACGGCTGGGATATGCCCCGCGAAGGAAATGGCCCCGTTGGGATCTGGGCTTATATGAGCGATAGCATTGTCATTCAAAATTGTTATTCGCACAATAATAAAACATCTCTGAAAGGGAAAGATGGCGGAGGATTTGATTTTGATGGTGGTATTACCAATTCGATCATGCAATACAACATTTCGGCCAACAATGAAGGCAGTGGATTTGGAATGTTTCAGTATGCGGGTGCAACCGAATGGAGTAAAAACATTGTCCGATACAATATTAGTTACAACGACGGAACAAAAAACGGGAAAAGTGGTATTTTCATGTGGTGCGATCCGGTTACTACACACATGAAACAACTAAAGGTATACAACAACACAATTGTTAACAATCAAGGATATGGTGTAAACTTTGAACCTGGGAACTATCTGGATTTTGTATTCGGGAACAATATCTTTTTGTTGACGGTTTCTTCTGATTGTTTTGTAGGTGGAAAATTTTCGGGCGCTATATTCGACCGGAATCTTTACTGGACTGAACTCCAAAACCGAACCGCGACAATACCAGATAGAAATCCTGTTTATGCTGATCCACAAATGAAACTTCCAAATAATCACGGGTTAATTTTTAAAACTATAGAAGAAATCAATTTGATCCGGTATTTTCAACTTTCTTCAAAATCATCTGCACTTAGAACGGGAAAACCCATCGAAAACAACGGAGGAAAGGACTTTTGGTCTAAACGACTTCCATTAGTTGGAAACCCAAACATAGGTGCTTTTGGCAGATAGATATTTTGTAGGATATATTGGATGAAATAAAGTGGCGGCAAATGAAGAAAAACAGCAAACTAAAGAATATCTGAACTTTACTGAAAAAGCAGATTAATCGTTTCTTTTATTTTATTTCGCTTTAATTTTCCATTCGGGGTTTCCGGAAATTTATCCATGAAAAAAATCGCTTTCGGTCGTTCGAACGGAGGAAGAAGTTCTGCCAATTTTTGATTAATCAACTCGTTTTCTTTAGGTTTTCCTTCGATCACCAACACTATTTTTTCTCCCAACTTTTCATCGGGCAATGATGAAATAACGAATCGACCTTGTATTACTGGTAGCAACGATTTCTCAATCTTTTCGGGCCAGTACTTTATTCCTCCCGAAATGATAACATCATCAATCCTTCCCAAGATCCGGAAACTTGTGGGAGAAAGAATTTCCGCAATGTCTTTGGTCTGAAGTGGCTCAGTCAATTCAAAATCATGAATTTGCAAGCAATCATTTTGTCCTGCAGTGACTGTAATTCCTTGTAAACAATGGTATATAGCTGAACGGTTTTCACCCGAAAGTTCCCGGATTGCAATGTGCGAGGCAGTTTCAGTCATGCCATAAGTCGAAACCACGCGGTTTGCCAATTGGCTGATTTGTTTTTCCAGATTTGCAGGAACGGAAGAGCCGCCAACCAGAAGATTCCGGATATTTTCAATTTTTAACTTGCCTGACGAGCTTTCCAGTAATTTGAAAACCTGATTTGGAACCATTGCCCCTAAATCAAAAGTTTCGTCGGTTAAAAGATCAAAATCAGTGGAAGGATCAACTATGATCAAATCCATTTGGCCAATGATCGCCCGAACAACCATCATTTTTCCTGCTATAAAACGGCAAGGGAGGCTTAATAAAATACGGCTTCCTTCCTGAAGTCCGAAAAAATCGATGGTTCGGCTGGCACTTCTTTGCATCGTGGTTTTCGGTAACCGGATGATTTGTGGTTCGCCAGTGCTGCCTGAAGTCTGTGCTTCTATATAATCCGAAGGAGAAAACCATTCTTTGAGAAACGTATATAATTTGTGTTCCCATTCGGACAGTTGAGGCAATAAAAGTCTTTCTGCAATCAGCACATTCAATTCATTTTCTGAATAGTCCTGACCGTTAATTCTGATGACAACTGGTATTCTATTCATCGGTTAGCGTTTTTAACTGCCATTCAAATACGGGTTTATACCAGAGCTGATCTCCTTCAATTTGAAGTGGTGAATCAACATTATTCGTAAAAAGCTGACCGGTTCCCAATCCTTGCTCCGTTATGATATTCTGCTGAAATGTCCACTGCGCAATCGCATTAAGCCCGATATTCGATTCGAGTGCTGAAGTAATCCACCAACCAATCATATGTTGATTAGCCAGTTCGATCCATTTTTCACAACCAGCCAAACCGCCGTGCAAGCTCGGTTTTAGTATCAGGTAGGAAGGACGAATGGTTTCAACCAGTTTCTGCATTTTTGATGGATCGAAAACGCCGATCAGTTCCTCATCAAGACCAATGGGGATCGGCGACTGTTCGCAAAGTGCTGCCATTTCGTCCCATCGCCCTGCTTTAATGGGCTGTTCAATAGAGTGAATCTGCAAATCGGATAATCGCTTCAGGTTTTCGAGGGCTATTTGGTACGAATAAGCTCCATTGGCATCAACCCTAAGTGTAATTTCATCGGATGAAAATTCCCTGCGGATCTCTTTCAGTAAATCAAATTCAGTTTCAAAGTCGATGGCCCCGATTTTCATTTTGATACAATGGAATCCAGCGTCCAGCTTGGTGCGGATCTGCTGCTTCATAAATTTGGGTGTTCCCATCCAGATAAGTCCATTGATCGGAATTCCCTGTTCTCCACGTGTAAAAGAAGATGGAAATAAGATTTGCTCTCCTCCGTTTTGTAAGTCAAGTAAAGCTGTTTCGAGTCCGAACCGAATGGATGGCCAGTTTTGCAACTCGTCCGGAAACTGACAGAAACTTGCAATATCGTCGCAAACCTGCTGCAATTTGGCACTTATTTTTTCAGGATTTTCAACACTCAGATTGGGTAACGGCGCGCATTCACCAATTCCAATGTTGGTTCCGTCCGTTAAAAATAGGTACCATACTTCACGGGTCGTGTAAACTCCACGCGAAGTGCCGGAAGCTTGTCTGAAATTCAACGTATACTTTTTGAAATGGGCGTTCATAGTGTTGCCAATATTATTCCTATTCCAAATAACAAAGTGAACAACAATGTGGCAATCGACAGTTTTTTCAGAAACGGGTCGAGTTGGCAAGGTTCCTGAATCTGGTTAATCTTTACCAGGTCACGAATAAAAAGTGGTAGTGTCAGAAGAAAAAGTACCTGGTAAACCGATTGGAACCGAAGTGCAACAAACAATATTGCGCTTAGCCATCCAAGAATAATCAAACTGGTGTGATAAAGTCTGCTTTTGTCGCTTCCCATTCGGACCACTACCGTTTTTTTACCTGAATTCCGGTCATTTTCGATATCGCGCATATTGTTCAGATTCAGCACCCCTGTACTGAAAAGGCCGATACTGACTGCCGGCAGAAATAGTAAAGAATTGACTTGATGAACATTCAGAAAATAGGTGCCAACAACTGGCAATATTCCAAAGAAAAGAAAGACAGCCGCATCCCCGAAACCAGCATATCCATAAGGATTGCTTCCGGCTGTATAACGGTAAGCGGCAATCAGTGCCACTATTCCGAAAGCCAGAAAAAGAAAAAAGGTAGTCCGGTCAAGTCCTTTAGTCCCTTCCGCAACCAACCAGATTCCGGTAGCCAGACTTAGCAAAATCAAAGTTACCATTCCAACTTTCATCTCTTTCAGGCTGATTTCTCCGCTTTGAACCGTTCGTTTAGGTCCAACACGGTGCTGATTATCGGTGCCTTTTTGCGAATCGCCGTAGTCATTGGCAAAATTGGAGAAGATCTGGATAAACAATGCGGTAACAATCGCTAAAACGGTTATTTTAGATTGGAAACCACCATCGAAATACGACAAGGCGGCACCCATCAGAATACCCGACATCGCCAAAGGCAGCGTACGCAGACGTGCTGCTTTGACCCAACTTATTACTGATGCCATTTACTTAGTTTTTAATAAAATACCGGGTTATCAACCAGTTTTTGTACATCGGATCGAGCACCAGAATATTCCCAGCCATTATGTCGATAATCTCTTTGTTTTCAAGGGCTTTCTTGATCCTGGATACATTTGCAGAAGATCCAAGCCGGTAATCATCAATCATGCTTTTCGAACTGAATTTTTCAACCCCATCCAGCAACGCTTTTAAAAAATTAATTTGAGGCGTTGACAATTCTTCTGTCTTTGATTGAAAAAGCAAACTTAGTTGTGATACAACTCCTTCGTGTGCTTCCCTGATTATTTCCTCCGAACAGAATGACATTGTTCGCAACCAGCTTTGCTGTGCAAGTTGTTGAACATAGTACGGGTGACACTCTGCCAAATCCGAAATCAAGGCTGCATCGTTTTCAGTAATGTGTTTCTGCGTATCCTCAAAACGACTGCAAATAAAGGGAATCCAGCTATCCCTATTTATCTTTTCAAGAAAAAGGATATCACCAAATTTATAAAATGGCATTGACGAACTGGTAAATACATCCATCAGCATGTGCCGTTTACTTCCGTATAAACAGTATGCAACATGTTGGTGCTTTTGCCAGTGTGACCTTAGTTTTTTCTGAAATGCCAATTGATTTTCAAAGGTTGCGATATTCTGAAATTCATCAATACAAATAATCAATTTCCATCCTTTCTCCGCCGCAACAGTCTCCGCCATATCAAGAATCGCATCAGGATGTTTCTTTACTTCTTTCCAATCGAGACTTAATGATAATTCATCCTGATTACCAGGACTAAAAGAAAGTTTTGGAAGAAATGCTCCTATCAGCCTCTTTGCATTTTCAATGATTGTCTCCAACTTTGAAGCGGAAATCTTTAAAATTTCGCTTGCTAATGCCAGGTAAAACTGCTCTTCTGTCCTAATATTGAAAGCATCAAGAAAGCAAAAGTGTAAATCTTTATCCGCCGACATGGCTTCAAGCGCAGACCTTTGTACCAGGGATGATTTTCCCCAACGGCGGGGTGAAATAAGAACAGTGTTAACGAGACCGGAAAAATTCCCTGACAATCGTGCTCTTTCACTGTCTCTGTTCGTGAAATTTTGGTCAACTGCAAATTTTCCAAAAACGAAAGGTGTTTCCATGGTCAATTTTTACCAACAAAGATATGTAACATTTTTGTTAGTAACAAAAATGTTAGTAACAAAAATGTTACATCTGCATAGTATTGATATCAAGGAAATTTAGGGTATTTTTTGAAATCAGGTTTGCGTTTTTCGAGGAAAGCATTTTTACCTTCCTGTGCTTCTTCTGTAAGGTAATAAAGTAGCGTAGCATTCCCGGCAAACTCCTGAATCCCGATTTGTCCGTCAAGATCGGCATTTAATCCGAGTTTCAGCATACGAAGTGCCAACGGACTGTTTTCCTGCATTTTCTGCGCCCAGGCGACCACTTCATCTTCCAATTGCTCAAGCGGAACCACTTTGTTGACCAATCCCATTTCGAGCGCTTCGGCTGCCGAATACTGACGGCACATAAACCATATTTCGCGGGCTTTCTTCTGACCCACGATGCTGGCCAGGTATGACGAACCCAATCCGGCATCGAAACTTCCTACTTTTGGGCCGGTTTGCCCGAAGATCGCATTCTCCGAAGCAATACTGATATCGCAAACCACATGTAGCACATGGCCACCACCAATGGCATAGCCGTTTACCATTGCGATCACCGGTTTTGGCATTGAGCGGATTTGCTTTTGAACCTCCAGAATGTTGAGACGTGGAATTCCGTCTTCGTCAATGTAGCCACCCTTTCCTTTCACAGTTTGGTCACCACCAGCACAGAAAGCTTTGTCGCCAGCTCCGGTCAGAACCACAACGTTAATGCGCTGATCTTCCCTGCATATCTTAAGCGCATCGCTCATTTCGTTCACCGTTGTTGGCCTGAATGCGTTGCGGTAACGTTCGCGATTGATTGTAATCTTCCCGATTCCGTCAAAATAATCAAAGAAAATATCTTTGTATTCCCTGATTGTTTGCCATTCTCTGTTTGTGCTCATGTTATTTTGTATCAATAGAATTCTTTAAATTTTCCTTTTCTGTCATTGTAGTAGTCCTCTCTTACATTATTTGGTATTCTGTCATTTTGACAATAATACTGAATAAAATTCCATTTGTCAGATGCTTCTATTTTTCCTACTGTTTTTCTATACTTCAGCTGGTCATTTTCACTAATACGCTCACACTGATCATAGTCACTTGATAAAATAATCCATTCTTCTTTACTATCAATCTTTACATTAAAAAGATAGTAATCAGAACTTATTATACGACCCTCTTCATTATATAATGTTAAGGCTGGATAATTGGTGGAATGTAAAAATTCTTCAATCAACTCATAGCGAATTTCCGATTGAACTGCTGGCTTTCCTGTTTTTTTCAAATATACAATTGTCCTCAATTGTCCGCAATATATTCTCTTTAATAAGATTTCTGCATATAAATATTCATATTTATTCTGCTCTTTTAACTTACCAAGCGTCATATATTCTATTGTGAGTTCTGGATCACTATTGTATACTTCCCTGAATAATTCGTAAATATGATGCTTTCTCCTATGACCGCCATTTGAACTTCTTTCGCATTTATAACTTATATAGTTAATTCCTCCACAAGAGTCCAGTACCTTTCCAATTTTATTTTTGATGGTCTCTTCTTGTAAAACACACCGATAATATTTATAATCAGTGTTTTGCTTTATATCAATCTTATTTTTATTCGTTTTTACTAAATTTTCTCTTTCCCAGCTTTCTGCTTCTTCCTCAACCTGCACTTGTTGAATACGATCCGCTTCTATTTTTTCCTCAATGATTCTTCTCTTCTCTTCTGATATTGTTTGATCAGCAAGTTCCACAAGGTTTATAATGTTTGATAAAAAATAATTTTTTTCGTGAATAATAGTTCGTTTTCTTAGCCTTGGAACAATCTGAATCATTTGGTCGTTAAAATCAAGAAACAAGTTCCCATGTAAAAAGTATTTTGAGAATTGCCACTTTTTAAACTTTGCAATAAATTCAGGCCAAGAAGACTTTGAATAACCAATATATAAATTCGATTCTATATTCTTAAAATTAAAAAACGTAAAGTCTACATAATTAAATGATGTGAAATCAAGTACAAGAATAGGAATAAGGCCAACTCCTCTGTGGGCTGTGAACCTGGTATTCATTTCATTTATAGATACCTCCAAAGTGTGTTGAAACTCAATAGCTATATTTTCAACAACGCTATCAATTCGATGAATTTCATTCTCATAGGTTATTGTGATCTCATATGTCCTTTTTGTCGATTTTAACAGCCCATAAGTTCCTTCTATTTTATTGTATTGCCAATCGGAGTGCCAAAAGCACATCGGATTATCTTTCTTTTTTGAATTTGTGTTGCTTTCAGATTTACGTCGTATGTAAGGCCTTATATTGCATGAAGGTAATACAGAAATAAAAATATCATCATAATATTGATACCAAGTATTTTCTTTTGGTATAGCGAAGATTGGATTTGAGATTTGAATGATATTCCTTTTCATTCATTTAAAGATATGATTTTACCCGTTTAAACAATTCCCGAAATAACCTGATATTCGTCTCTGCATCCGTAAAGATCTCCAGTAAAGCAACTTGCTTCTGCATTGGAGAGTAAAAATCATCCAACGCCTGTGCAAGTTCTGATTCATTTTCAGCCTTGAAATAATCCAGACCGAATGCTTTGGCCAAAACTTCCGCTTTGTGCGTATTTTCAGCTAAAAAGTGTTCAGTAAAAGCAGGTGAGTCAGACGGACCTTTGATCATGCCAAAGATATTTCCACCCCCATTGTGAATAACGATAATGCGCAAATTCGATCCGATGTATTTGTTCCACAATGCATTCGAATCGTAAAAGAATGACAGGTCACCCAAGATGATGGTATTTATTTTATCCGAATCGCTGGCAAAACCTACGGCTGTCGATAAACATCCGTCAATTCCTGCTGTTCCACGGTTGCTGAAATACATTGCGTTTTCAACCCGGTTATGGATCAGGGCATACCGAACCGGCGAGCTATTTCCCAAATGAACAACTGTATTGACCGGTATTTTTTGTCCAATCATACTAAAAGCTTTCAAGTCAGCGAATTCGATACTTTCCACAAATTCATTCCGAAGCTGATTGACCTTCGCTTCCTTGTTTTTCCACAATTGAAGGTAGCTTTTATCGATTTGTAGAACACAATCCGAAAGCGCATCAAAGAAATTGACAGCCTCCATTTTGACAACTTTTGTGAGCGACTGGTAAGTATCAAAATGTTCACCGGAAGGGCTCAGGTGCCAGTGCTGCAAAGGTTTATTCTTTCGAAGAAATTGTTTAAGTGCCTTGGAGACAAACTGTCCACCAAAACTGATCAGCAAATCGGGCTGGTACGATCCGATGTTTTCGTCCAGGATGCCAGACATCACTAAATCTATGCTTCCACAAAACGCTGGATCAGAAAGATTCGACAAATGCTCATGCAGAACAACCGCTCCGGTTTTGGCAACCAGCTTAATCAGTCGATTTTCCAGATTTGGATTGAGACTCAATTGCCCTGCCAGAATCAGTATTTTTCGCGACTGGTTAATCGTTTCAATCAGCCGTGCAAGCTCATTTTCTTCTAAACCATTTTTAGTTTCAACCAGTTCAATTTCCTTTACTTCAGGCAAATCTATCTGAACCAGGTTATGCAAAGGTTCTTCCAATGGAATATTAATATGCACAGGTGCAGGCTGTCCTGAAACAGCCAGATTCAGACATTCATTCATTTGCCGTGCGGCATACCAAAGCTCCTTTTCTGATTCGCCAATAGGTAAACTGATTTCCTTTTTGGTGAAATTCTGATAAATGTTCGACTGACGGATGCATTGACTTTCAGACTGATCAATCCAGTAATCGGGACGATCAGCCGTGAGAATAATCAGTGGAATATTCTGATAAAATGCCTCCGCAACCGCAGGCGTATAGTTTAATGCTGCCGTTCCGGAACTACAAACCAGCACAACTGGTTTTTGTTTTGCCAATGCCAGTCCGAGCGCAAAATAGGCCGCACTCCGCTCGTCAACAATGTTACGGCAGCAAAATTCAAGAATGCCCGTAAACGTATTAATCATTGGTGCATTGCGGCTTCCTGGTGAAATCACAATATCTGTAATTCCCCTCTTCAGGACCAATGCAGCAAGCTGTTGAACATGTCGTTTATCTGAAATCATTCGGGTTCGGTATTAATAACATCCAACAATGTTTTGGCTTTTTGAATCGTCTCTTCCCATTCGCGCTCCGGAATTGATTTAGAGGTTATTCCGCCTCCCGCATACAGGATGAATTGATCGTTGGTAATTTCCATGCAGCGTAAATTTACGAAAAGATTGACCTGTTGATTCAATTTCCATGGACCAAGATATCCGGAATAATATTTTCGGTCGTGCTTTTCATTTTCCCTAATAAATTCGTCGGCAAGATTCTTGGGTAAACCGCAAACCGCAGGTGTTGGATGAAGTTCTGCAACGAAATCACCAAGGCAATTTTCAATTTTTTCAGCCGGGAAGAAGAAAGAAGTTTTCAGGTGAGCAACTTTGCCGCTTTCCAGGGTTTCGGGGCCAGTCGTCCTGTATTTATGAATATCGAAAAGGTGAAACACTTCAAGCATATACCTCGAAACAAAAGCTTGTTCTTCAATATCTTTTGTATTCCAACAGTAATCTTCCAAATCGTATTTCCGGACCTGCGTTCCCGCCAGCGATACTGTTTCAAAAAACCGGTCATGCGATTTCAGCAATACTTCAGGAGTGGCACCCATCCAGGTTCCTGTTGCAGGCAGATTGACAAGATAGGTGAAGGCATTCGGCGTTTGATTGTGTAACTCATGAAAAATGCTTTCCAAAGATCCCGAAGGCCTGTTAACTGGTATTTGCCTCGAAACAATCACTTTCGAAAGATCCCCTTCGTGTATAGCGGTAACAGCTTCTTCAACTGTACGGATATATTCTTCTTTTGTACAGACAATGCAATGATTATCTGTTTTTTTAACTGAACTAAATGGTTCAATATTATTGAGATCAAATTGTTCTGTCGAATTAAAATCTTCGAGATAAATGGTTGGTTTCAGAAGAATAACCGGGCAATTGTCTGTGATTCGGAAGGGTGCAAATACAAATCCCGCCTCTCCGTTTAGCTGATCGAAACGATCGAATTGTTTTACATCCGATGCATTACTGATAACAATTCCCAAATGATGATCCATTGGATTAAACCAACAGGCAAAAGCAATATTTTTTTCAATGAGCTGATCAAGAATCGAATTTATCGGGAGCTTATTTTCCATTACGTTTTACAATCATGTTGGTCACTCTTGCAGTCGAAATTAGTTTTCCGGCTTCATTTTTTATTTCAATATTCCAAACGTGGGTTTGATTACCAGGATGCACGATTTCAGCTCGGGCATAAACAATTCCTCCGGATGCTCCACCAGTATGATTGGCACTGACCTGAATTCCGAGAATATCGAATTCATTATTGTCAACGGATAGCATAGAACCAAGTCCGGCAACAGTTTCAGCGAGTGCAAGGTTTGCTCCACCGTGCAGCAGGCCACCAGGTCGCGAGGTTCGGCGATCCACTGGCATTGTGGCTTCCACCCATCCATTTCCAATGGCAGTAAATTGAATACCAAGGTTTTCAACCATCGTGTCTTTGACATACTGATTGATTAACGTAAGAGGAGTATTAACTGTAAGTTTGGGAAACATCATCCTGTTAAAATTAAAAGCGTGAAATTAGGAAAATGCGGCGAAGCAGCCAATTTTATTCAGAAAATTGAATTTAGCTTTTAGGATAAAACTGTTTCCGATATTGAGCCGGTGAGTACGAGGTGACCTCTTTGAAGACACGCGCCAGGTGGAAACGATCGCAAAAGCCCGATAATCTTGCAATTTCCTCAATTGGTTCGGTGGTATGGTGAAGCAATATGCTCGTTTTCTGCACCCTTCTCTCCCGTACAAATTGCTGGGGAGGAATTCCGATCTCCTCTTTGAAAATGCGGGCAAAAGAATTGACAGCCATATTTGCCACATGGGCTAACCTTTTGTTGGTAAGCTCCTCCGAAATATGATCTTCAATATCCCTTAAAACATTCAGTATCCGCTGATCGGTTGTAGCAAGGTTCCAGAACTCTTTCGGGATTTGACTCACTGCCAGAATGATGATTTTATAAATCAGCAGACTGGACTGCACCGACAATTGAACATTATTTTGCTGAAGACTGAATGACAGTTCTTCCAGATCCGTTCTTAAATCGTTTGAAACTTCAAAGGAGAATAATTGTGGAGCTATAAAGTCGTATGGCATGCCCAGGTTAAAATGGATAAACAGATGCAAAACAGCTCCTTCGCTTAGCAAACCTGCTTCCGTTTCACCCTCTCCTACCCTACCCCCTTCGAGGTTGTAGCCGGAAGGCGGAATCGTATTCTCTTTCAACCGGCTTGAGAATGCTGTATATGGTGGAATCAGAATTACATGGTTTGGCGTCAATTCGATTGTTTTTCCGGCAAATGAGATAATTCCGCCATAACTTTTATTCCAGTAGATCCTCCAATAGGGAAACGACATATTCCGGCTTTCCCAGTTCTTGAGCCACCAGAACCTGCAACACAACAAATTAATGTTCAATCCAGAAAATATCTGTGGAATATTCGAGGGGTCGCCTTTATCGGGTACTTTGAAAAACTTCATTTTGGGAAAGTGAGACGGAATGAAATTAATATATACACAAAGATATCAAAATAAAGGAAAGTATATAGGAAGCGATACACCCGTTAAGGTAAAGAAAATGATGTGCTAAAAAAATAAATATGTGCAGGTAAGCCAAATAGATTCACTTTATAAGATTCAAATCAGACTTTATTCCATGTTTAAAATATATACAAAAATGGTTTTCTAATCCATAGCATTTGAAGATAGCTCAAGTTACATTTGACATGAAAAAAAACTTTTTATCTTTGCTTCCATACAAACAACTACTATGCTTAAAGGAATATCCCCTTTGATTAGCCCGGAACTGCTCAGTGTCCTTGCAAGAATGGGTCATGGCGACGAAATCGTACTGGCCGATGCCCATTTCCCGGGCGAAACTTTCAATCCACGTGTTTTGCGTGCTGATGGATTAAAAATAGCAGATCTTCTGTCCGCTATTTTGCCCCTTTTTGAACTCGACGCCTATGTTGCTCATCCACTTGCGATGATGGCTGCCGTTCCGGGAGATTCGCTTGATCCCCTTGTCGAGGAGGGTTATCTGAAAAATATTTACCAAACGAATCCCGCGGTTGCTCCGATAGAACGGGTCGAAAGATTCGCTTTTTACGAACGGGCAAAAAGTGCCTTTGCGGTTGTAATGACAGGTGAAACAGCCAAATACGGAAACATCATTCTAAAAAAAGGGGTTACTCCTAAATCTTAAACATACAATTAAATGAATATTTCTAAATCATCCAAGCTGATTACGCCCGGATACACCCTGACTTTTATCCTCGTAACTTCCTTGTTCTTCTTGTGGGCTTTGCCGAACAATCTAAATGACATTCTGATACCACAATTCATGAAGTCATTCGAACTTAGCCGGTTTGAGGCTGGCCTCGTACAGTCGGCGTTTTACCTGGGATACTTTGTGTTCGCGCTGCCGGCAGCCCTTATCATGGATCGGTTTGGATACAAAGCCGGGTTATTATCTGGTTTATTGATTTTCGCAGCCGGATGTTTCTTATTCTGGCCTGCAGCCCTGGCCGGTAAATTTGGGTTCTTCCTTGGTGCGCTCTTTATAATTGCTGCGGGACTTGCTTTTCTCGAAACCGGATCAAATTCCTTTATTTCCATTTTGGGTGATCCTGAAAAATCGGAACAACGGCTAAATTTGGCTCAGTCTTTCAATCCACTCGGTTCAATGACAGGAGTTCTTGTCGGAACTGTCTTCATCTTTTCGGGAACAGAACTGTCAACCACCGGAATAGAGGAAATGAAGGCATTGGGCACTTACAAACAATACCTGCACGACGAAATTATGCGTGTCGGTCCACCTTACCTGATTATCGGAACAATTATTTTGATCTGTGCATTTTTAATCTGGAGGGCTAAATTTCCTGAAGGTGACAAAAGAGCAGCGGGATCTACCCAAAATCACGGAAAATTTTCTGAACTGATCAAATACCCTCACTTCATTAAAGGAGTAATTGCGCAATTCTTTTACGTTGGCGCCCAGGTTGGTACTTGGAGCTTTCTGATTCAGTATACCAAAGATTACATGAATAAATCGGAAAAGGAAGCAGGCCTATACCTGACCATTTCGTTGCTCGCTTTTGGTATTGGCCGCTTTGCCTCAACAGCCATGATGAAAAAATTTGAACCTAAAAAACTAATGGGAATTTACAGCGTTATCAACATTGGGATGGTAGCCCTTGCAATAATTACTCCCGGATTTATTGGTGGTTGGGCACTGATTCTATCAAGTTTCTTTATGTCATTGATGTTCCCGACCATTTTTGCACTTGGTATTAAAGGATTAGGACCAAACACTAAAATCGGAGCTTCAGGAATTATTATGGCTATTATTGGCGGAGCGATCTGGACACCATTGATGGGTTATATTTCGGATCAAACTCACAGCATGGCACTTGCCATGATTGTGCCACTTATCAGCTATATCTATGTATGCTATTATGCCTTCATCGGTTCAAAACCTTCCGGACCTATATATGATAATTCGGACGAAAAGATAATTGTTGCACATTAACAAACTGGTGAAAATAATGAAGATGAGAAAAGCAACTAAGTAATTGTTATCGAATCCGCTGAAAAATGATTATAAATTTGAACACCAAACAATTATAAGAGATGAAAAAAATTTTATTATCAATGTTGATCTGTGTGTTTGCAGTCAGTTCTTTCGGGCAGTCGAAACCCGACAAGATGGATTGGTGGAAAGAGGCCAAATTTGGTTTGTTTATCCATTGGGGGGTGTATTCTGTTCCAGCCGGAGTCTATGATGGGAAAGACGTTGAAGGTATTGGTGAATGGATCATGAACCGTGGGAAAATCCCGACCGCCAGGTACCAGGCATATGCCAAAGAATTTAATCCGGTGAAATACGATCCGGAAGCGTGGGTAAAGATGGCCAAAGATGCCGGGATGAAATACCTTGTTATTACATCGAAGCATCACGACGGCTTTACTTTATTCGAAACAAAAGCATCGAAATGGAACATTGTTGAGGCAACGCCTTACGGTAAAGATCTGCTCAAACCCCTGGCCGATGCTTGTCACAAGAACGGTATCAAACTTGGATTTTACTATTCCCAGGCTCAGGACTGGAATAACCAGGGCGGTGCTGCCAGTGGTGGACATTGGGACAAAGCACAGGATGGTTCGATGGATGAATACATTGATAAAGTAGCCGTTCCACAGGTGAAGGAAATTCTTTCAAATTACGGGCAAGTCGATATTCTTTGGTGGGATACCCCTACAGATATGACGAAAGAACGGGCTGAAAAATTCCTGCCCGTCCTTGCTGAATACCCTAACCTTATCACAAACAATAGATTAGGCGGAGGGTATAATGGTGATACTGAAACACCTGAACAATTTGTTCCGGCAACCGGATTCCCCGGTCGTAACTGGGAAACCTGCATGACGATGAACGATACATGGGGTTACAAATCGAAAGATAACAACTGGAAATCGACAAAAGAGATCATTCAGACGCTGATCGATATCGTTAGCAAAGGCGGCAATTACCTGCTGAATGTTGGGCCGACTTCCGAAGGTCTTGTTCCACAGCCAAGTATTGAAAGACTTGCAGAGGTTGGAAAGTGGATGAAAATAAACGGAGAAGCCATCTATGGAACTACTGCCAGTCCTTTTAGCTACCTTCCCTGGGGAAGGTGTACTCAAAAAGGAAACAAACTCTATCTTCATGTCTTTGACTGGCCAGAAGATGGAAAAATAGCTCTTCCGGTACTCAACAAAATTTCAAGAGCTTACCTGCTATCTGATCCGAAGAAAACACTGAAAGTAGAAAAATCGAAGTCTAAAAATACAATTACACTTGTTGGCAATACTCCTGACAAAATTGCATCTGTTGTGGTTGTTGAATTGAACAGTACGCCGGAAGTACTTCAATTGCCTTCTGCCGGAAAACCTGCAACTGCTTCTTCAGAAAAAGAGGGCACTTCAGCTAAAAATCTTTTCAACGGAAACCCCAAAGACAAATGGCAGCCAACTGCTGATGATAAAGACAAATGGGTGGAAGTCGATTTGGGTGAGGAAACTTCAATTGGCGCTTTCGCGATTGTTGAACCCTGGCATCCATGGGACAATAAAGGTCAGAAAATTGAGATTCAATTTAAATCGGGAGTCAAATGGGCAGTTGCTCTGGCGGTAACTACAAACGGAACAGGCCATACTGCCTCGTTCAAACCTGTTTCTGCCCGTTATTTCCGTTTGAAAATTGTGGAGGCAAAAGATCCAACAATCAATGAATGGATTCTTTTCAGGGCAGATTGACCATCATCAATTAAGACACAATTTTTATAAAATATTTCTGTATTTTTCGCGTCCCTTTCCATTTCAGTAGGAATGGGACGCGATTTTGATATAGAGCATTTACTAAAAGAAGATTAACCCATTTCATTACAAATTTTCGTATTTTTAAGAAAACCAAACAGATTACCATGAAACTTCATCGCATTGCAATCACGATCACGCTGATTTTTAGCACCCTTTTTCTTCAGGCACAAAAGGGAGAGTCGGACCTGAAAAATTGGCCCAAAGGTTCCTCCCCTACTGAAATTGGGAAACGAATCGTCGTTAAATTTTTAAATACGCCGCATTCAAGGTATGGAAATACCCGCCCCGAAGTTCCACCCACACAGATCACCTATCCGGATGTTTGTGCATGGCTTGGAGGACTTTGGTTTGCGCAAGTGACGAACGATAAACCGATGCTCAATCGGCTTGAAGAACGTTTTAATCCGCTTTTCGACATTCAGAAAAATCTGCTGCCGATTCCGAATCATGTTGACAATAATGTGTTCGGATCGTTGGCCATTGAACTCTACCTTCAATCTAAAGAAAAGAAATACCTTGATCTTGGACTGACTTATGCAGATTCGCAATGGACACTTCCCGAAAATGCTAAACCGGAAGAAAAAGCCTACGCTGACAAAGGCTATTCATGGCAAACAAGAATCTGGATTGACGATATGTTCATGATTACAGCGGTTCAGTCACAGGCCTACCTTGCAACCGGCGATCGCAAATACTTCGACCGTGCAGCAAAAGAGATGGTATTTTACCTCAATAAAATTCAATTGGAAAATGGACTGTTCTACCATTCACCTGAGGCTCATTTCAGTTGGGGACGCGGAAACGGTTGGATGGCTGTTGGAATGGCAGAAATGCTTCGCAACATGCCAAAAGACAATCCAAACACAGCAAGAATCATGGAAAGTTACCGGAAAATGATGTCAGCATTGTTGAAATTCCAGGAGGAAGATGGTATGTGGCGACAAATTATCGACGACCCGGAAGCGTGGAAAGAGACATCCGGAACAGCGATGTTTACCTATGCCATGATTACTGGCGTTAAGAATGGCTGGCTCGACAAAAAAACATATGGAGCCGCTGCCCGAAAAGGTTGGCTGGCACTGATAACCTATATCAACCAGGACGATGAGCTGACCGAAGTATGTGAAGGAACTAATATTAAAAATGACCGGAATCATTATATGCAGCGTAAACGAATCGTTGGCGATTTGCATGGACAGGCACCTTTAATATGGTGTGCTACGGCGCTTCTTCGTTGAATAAAATAAAAGCTGATTTTCCGTAATCGAACAAATCATCAAATAATTTTTAATCAACAATAACTCTTAAGAACTACCAATGAAAAATACAATGAAACAACTGGCAATCGCTGCTGTACTAATATTTGCAGCTGCTCAATTCGTTACCGCGGCAGAACGCGATTTCTACCAGATTCAGGTCTACCGCCTTAACTCGAAAGCTCAGGAAACACGCACTGATAACTTTCTTAAAATGGCCTATCTACCTGCCTTGCACCGGGCCGGTTTTAAAACTGTGGGAGTTTTTAAACCAATTCCGTCAGACACCATCTCTGGAAATCAAATCATTGTATGGCTGCCACTTACCGCTCTTGACCAGTTGGATAAATTACAGGCAACACTGGCAAAAGACGTCGTTTATAAGACAGCCGGTGCCGATTTTTTAAATGCTCCGTTCGACAATGTACCTTTTCAAAGGAAAGAATCAATCCTGTTAAAAGCATTTCCTGATGCTCCATCCTTTTTTATCCCGAAGCACAAAACAAAGCCATCAGAAAGGATTTATGAACTAAGAAGTTACGAAGGTCCTTCCGAGAATCTTTTCCGTCAAAAGGTGAAGATGTTCAACGAAGGCGGTGAAATCAAACTTTTTAAATCACTCGATTTTAATGCGGTATTCTACGCTGAAGTACTTTCAGGAAGTACAATGCCAAATCTGATGTACCTAACGACTTTTGCCGACATGGCTGCACACGATGCTCACTGGAACGCTTTCAGAGAACATCCCGAATGGAAAAAGCTTTCAGCCCTCAGCGAATATCATCATACCGTCTCTAAATCGGTAAAATTGTTGCTTTATCCGACCGATTATTCAGATTTATAACAAACGGCGTCCAGTCAGAAGCAAATTGGGCAGATCTAAAGTCAGGAAGATTCTTGAATAACTAAATCGATGTATTTCTGATTATTACAAATACCTGGAATAAATTATTCCGGGTGTTTGAAGATTGTTGCGCAAAAAATCAGAATGACGCGTAATTAAAAAGAATATCATTGTAAATAATTTATTTATCAGTAATAGATCATTGATTTACAGGATAATTACAGCACCTTCCTGTTGTAGTTCATTTACGTCCTGCAATAAAGAATGAAGAAAATGTTTGAACTTAGGGTTTGATTTTCTTTACTTTGCAAAAAATTTTAGAAGCACCATAATCATCCTTCAAAAGTATGGAAGAGAATCTGGTAATAGTCGAATCGCCTGCCAAGGCCAAAACAATTGAGAAAATTCTGGGAAAGGATTTCCTCGTTAAATCAAGTTTTGGACACATCCGTGATCT
>Ga0209511_1000876_pt1 | contig 27970 bp, 22 predicted proteins | sample SSSSmetaG_FD_184141 | JGI IMG/M metagenome (GOLD analysis project Ga0209511, IMG submission 184141) | Glacier valley bacterial and archeal communities from Borup Fiord, Nunavut, Canada, to study Microbial Dark Matter (Phase II) - ​SSSS... | ecosystem: Environmental > Aquatic > Freshwater > Ice >... | reverse complement strand
AGCGGCGGCCCAGCTCGCTCAGCCCGGCCTGAAGCTGAGCCGGGTCGGGCGCGGGCAGAACCAGGTCCGAGCCAGCTGAGCCAGCCAACCCGGCCTGCCCAGCCGGGCCGGGCGCGGCGTGGCGCAAGGACTGCTCCAACGCGCGGGCCTGCTCGGTGAGCGCCACCAGGCCCAGCGTGCCGGCCGTGCCCTTGAGCTGGTGCAGCAGCGGGTGCAGCCCGGCCGCGTCGTCGGCCTGCCAGCGGGCCTGGGCCTGGGCCAGCAAGTCGGTAGTTTCCTCGATAAACTCGGCGTACAGCTCGGCCGTGAACTCGCCGCCGCCGAGCTGCCGCAGCTGCTCCAGCACGTCCGCGTCGAGCATGATGAGGCTGGCTACGTCGGCCGTCGCGGCCGTGGGGGCGGAGCCGTCGGGGCAGGGGCCGGCAATCCAGCGGGCCAGCATCTGGGCGATGTGCTGCTGCTTGACGGGTTTGGCCAGGTAGTCGTCCAGGCCGGCCTGCACGAAGCGGGCCGCGTCGTCGGGCATCGAGTAGGCCGTCATGGCCACGATGGGCGGGCTGGCCGCCCCGAGCTGGGCCTTGATGGCGCGCGTGGCGGCCACCCCGTCGAGGCCCGGCATCTGAATGTCCATCAAGATAATCTGAAAGTCGGCCCCCGGAGCCGTGGCGCGGGCAATGGCCTCGTAGCCGTCGCTGGCCAGCTCCACCTGGCAGTGCAGCTTGGCCAGCAGGCGGGCGGCCACTTTCTGGTTGATGAGGTTGTCGTCCACGAGCAGCACCCGCGGGCCTTGCTCGTGTTCGAGGCCCGCGAGCGGTACCAGCAGCGGCACCATCGGCCGCACGGCGGCGGGCGGTGGGGCGCTGGCCGCCACCCGGCAGCGAATGGTGAACCAGAAAATACTGCCGTCGCCGGGGTTCGACAGCACCCCGATGGTGCCGCCCAGCAGCTCGGCCAGCTCCTTGCTGATGGCCAGGCCCAGGCCCGTGCCCCCGTACGCCTTGCTGGGCGTGGTGTCGAGCTGCGTGAAAGAAGTAAAGAGCAGCGCCGCGTCGGCGGTCGAAATGCCGATGCCTGAGTCTTGCACGGCGAAGCGCAGCCGGCAAAAGGCCCCGTCGCCGTTGCCCTCGCGCTCGACCAGCGAGGCCACCACGCTCACCGTGCCCTGGGGCGTGAACTTGATGGCGTTCACCACGAGGTTGGTCAGAATCTGGAGCAGGCGCGTCTCGTCGGTCGTGATGAAATCGGGCAGGTCCGGGGCCAGGTGCCAGCTGAAGATAATGTTTTTCTGGGCCGCCCGGTACGAAAACAGCGCCCCGAGCCGCTCGAAAAGCGGGGCCAGGGCCAGCGGGGCCTCGTTGAGGCGCATCTTGCCGGCCTGAATCTTGGACAAGTCCAGGATGTCGTTGAGGATGGTGAGCAGCGCCTCCGACGAGGTGCGCAGCGTTTCCACGTAGTCGGCCTGCTCCTCGCTCTGCCGGGTCTGGCCCAGCAGGTCTATCATGCCGATGATGCCGTTCATGGGCGTGCGCAGCTCGTGGCTCATGTTGGCCAGGAACTGGGTTTTGGCGGCCGACGCGGCTTCGGCCTGCTCTTTGGCCAGGCGCAGGTCGCCCTCGATGCGGCGCACCTCGGTGATGTCGCGCGCGATGCCTTCCGAGCCGAACTCGGTGAGCCGGGCGCTGAGCAGCAGTGAAACTGGCTGGCCGTTGGCGTGGCGCACCTGCACCTCAAAATTGTGCAGCGCCCGGTGTTCGCGCAGGGCTTCGCGCAGGGCCTCGCCCTGTTCGGGCCGCAGGTAAAAATTGCCCAGCAGGCCGCCCAGCAGCTGGAGCGGGTCGTAGCCGGTCACGTCGCGCACCGATGGGCTGAGCAGGATGAAGCGCCCCTCGTGGTCGGTCCGGTAGTAAATATCCTGAAACGACTCGAAGATGGAGCGAAACTTTTCTTCCTCGATGGCGAGCGCGAGCTGGGCTTTCTTATTGGCCGTAATGTCCTGGGCCTGGGCCGCGATTTCCTCAAACGAGCCGTCGGGCAAATAAATCGGGGCCACGGTGACGCTCAGCCAGGCATCGCGGCCCGGCTGGTCGAGGCGCAGGTTGATTTCGAACTGGCGGCCCTGTCTGCGGACAGCTTTCAGGTAGCCGGCCCGAAACGTGGCGCGGGTCTGGGCATCGGCCAGGGCAATGTCATATTCAAGCAGGTTCTGGCCGAGCTGGGGCGGGCAGCCGTTGCGGGCCAGGTACGAGGCGGCGTAGGAGCGGTTGAACGAGCGCAGGTTACCCTGCGGGTCCACGTTCCACATCTGGTGGGTGCCACCCTCGAAAATAGCGTTCAGGCGCGCGTTCTGTCGAATCAGAAACTCCTCCTGCTGCTTGCGGTCGATGGCCAGCGCCACCTGTCCCGAGATGAAGTGCAGCACGTCGAGGTCGGCGGGCGCGTAGGCATCGGGCCGGTTGTATTCCTGCACCAGCACGACGCCGATGATGCGCTCGCCCACGCAAAGCGGGGCGGCGAGCAGCACGGCCGGCACCCGCCCAAACGCCGTCAGCTCGCCCGCGCTGAGCAGGGCTTCGATTTTGGCGCGCGTAAAATAAATGGGCTGCCCCTCGCCGATGACGTACTCGCTGATGCCGCGCGAAAAAGGCCGCCCGCCGGTCGGGTCGAGCTTGGTGAACTCGTCCACGTGGTACACGAAGCGCAGGTACGAGCGGGCCTCGTCGCAGAGGGCGATGAAGATGTTGCGGGTTTCGAGCACCTTGCCCAGCTCGCGGTGAATGGCGGCGTAGAGCGCCGGCAGGTCGTGGGCCGAGCTGGCCAGGTTGGCGATGCTGTAATATACCTTTTGCAGACGCTCGGCCTTTATGCGGTCCGTGATGTCGTGCAGCACGGCCCGCACGCTCGGGGCCTGCCCCGGCCGGCTCACGCTGTTGAGCGAGCCGATGAGGTGCATGGGCCGGCCGCTGGGCGAAATGAGCACCGTTTCGACCTTTTGCAGGGCTTGGCCTTCGGTGAGGCGGCGCAGCTGATAAAGCAGCTTGGCCCGGTAGTAGGGGTGCACGAAGTCGTTGAGCGGCTGGCCGAGCAGCTCGCCCAGCGGGCGGCCGAGCTTGTTCTGACCGGTTTTATTGACGAAGAGCAGCTTGGTGTCCAGCTCGAGGTGAAACACCACGTCGAGCGAGTTGTCGAAAAACTCGCGCAGGTAGTCCGCGTCGCCGGGCAGCTCGTCGTCCGAGGCCAGCACCACGTTGCCGTAGCCCGTGGCCCAGATGCCGCCGGGGCGGCCCTGCTCGTCGAGCAGCTGCCCGAGCTGCCCCTGCAAGCGCAGCTGCTGGCCGGCGCGGGTCAGCAGCTGCACCTCGTAGGCGGGCGGGCAGGCCACGTTGCCGCGCAGTATCTGGTGCAGGCGGGTCAGGCGCCCGTCGTGCTCCAGGTTCAGGCGGCGGCAATAGCCTTCGCCCAGCAGCTCGGCCCGCTCGTAGCCGGTGAAGCCCAGAAACGTGTCATTGACTTCGACGAGCTGCCCCTGCCGGTCGAAAACCAGGTACGCCAGCTGTAGCTGGTCGAGCAGGGCAGCGGGGGCCAGCAGCGGCACCCCGGCGGAAGCGGAAACGGACATAGCGCGGCGGCAAAGCAGGTAGAGGTTCTGGGGTAATGGTAGCAAAGCAGCTCGTCGGCACGAGCGCCTCAGAGTGGCTCACAAGCAGCTAACAAGCAGTTTGTAAGCAGTCAATGTCGGCGGTTGAGCGAGTGGTCCGGGCCGCGCGCCGAAGCGGCGGCCGGAGCAGGTCGCTGGTCGTCGGGCGGGCACAAAACCCGACCAGCACGCAACAACCAGTGGCCCGACTCCGGCCGGTCCTGCCGAACGCGTGGCCCCGGAAAACACGCCAGACGACCCCGGCCGCGTTCCGGCCAGCGTAGTTCCAGCGTAGTTTTGGCCGGAATTTACGACGGGTTTGTGGTTTCGACGCCGTTTGTTTCTGGTTTGTTTCTCTTGTCCGCTCCCGTTTCGCCGCGCCGCGTGGTGGTGGCCGCCACCACCGACCTCGTCCACGACCAGCGCCTGCAGCGCAGCTGCGCCAGCCTGGCCGCCGCCGGCTACCGGGTGCGGCTCGTGGGCTGGCAGCGGCCGGCTTCCGCGCCGCTGGCCCCGCAGCCGTTCGGGCAGCACCGGCTGCGGGGCTGGTTTCAGCGCGGCAAGCTGTTTTATGTGGAATACAACCTGCGCCTGCTGGCCTATCTGCTGAGCCAGCGCGCCGATTTGTGGGTGAGCGCCGACCTCGACGCGGCCCTGCCCACGTGGCTGCGCGCGCGCCTGGGCGGGCAACCCTTCGGCTACGATGCCCACGAATTATTCCCGGAAGTGCCCGAAGTAGTGGCCCGCCCGGCGGTGCGCCGCGTCTGGCGCTGGGTCGAAAACTTTATCGTGCCCCGCGCCCGGCTGCGCTACACCGTGGGGCCGGCGCTGGCCGCGCTCTTCGCCCAGCGCCACCCCGGCTGCCCGTTCGGCGTGGTGCGCAACGTGCCGGAATTCAGCTCTTCGGTATTGAGAATAAAGTCCGAGGAGTCGGAGGCCGGGACGTTGGCCGCACCTAATACCCAACACTCAACACCCAATATCCAACCCCCAACTCCAGACCCCCAACCTCCCATCCTGCTCTACCAGGGTGCGCTTAACGCGGGTCGGGGCCTGGCCGAGCTGCTAGTCGCGCTGCCCCAGTTTTCGGCACAATTACCGGCGCGGCTGCTCGTGTGCGGCGAGGGCGACTTGTCCGACACCCTGCGGGCGCGGGCGGCCGGGCTGGGCTTGCTGGCCAGCGGGCAGGTCGAGTTTCGGGGCTTCGTGCGCCCGCCCGCCCTGCGCCAGCTCACGGCCCAGGCCACGGTGGGCATCATGCTGCTCGAAAACGTGGGCCTGAGCTACTATTACTCGCTGGCCAACAAGTTTTTCGATTACGTGCGGGCCGGCATCCCGCAGCTCTGCGTCGATTTTCCCGAGTACCGCGCCCTCAACGCCGAGTACGAAGTGGCCCTGCTCGTGCCCGACCTCGCGCCCGCCACGCTCGTCGCCGCCCTGGCCCGGCTCTTGCCCGACGGCCGGCCGGGTGAGCTCTATCAGCGCCTGGCCGCCAACTGCGCCCGCGCCCGCCAACACTGGTGCTGGGAAAACGAGGAGCCAACCCTGCTCGCGCTCTATGCCGAGGCTTTGAGTTAAGAGTTAAGAGTTAAGGGGTCGTTGTCATGCAAAGCGCAGCGAAGCATCTCGCACGGGTCGTTGCTGACGGATTGATTTTACTGCGCCACGCGAGATGCTTCGCTACGCTCTGCATGACAACGACCCCTTAACTCTTAACTCTTAACTCTTAACCCTTAACCCTTAACCCTTAACTCTTAACTCTTAACTCGCCAATGCTCCCCATAAACCTGGAACCCATCCGTCAGTTGCTGCTGCCTTCACCCGACCCGCGGCCGGTGCTGCTGGCCGTGGCCGGCCCCACGGCCGTGGGCAAAACGGCCCTGACCGTGGCCCTGGCCCAGGAACTAGGTACCGAAATTATTTCCGCCGACTCGCGCCAGTTCTACCGCGAGCTGTCCATCGGCACGGCCAAGCCCACGGTGGCCGAGATGCGGGGCGTGGTGCATCATTTCATCGATTCGCACGCCATTGCCGACGACTACAGCGCTGGTCGCTTCGCGGCCGAGGCCGAGCAGCGGCTGGCCGATTTATTTCAGCGCCACCCGGTCATTATCGCCACCGGCGGCTCGGGGCTGTATTTGCAGGCCCTGACCGATGGGCTGGACGAGCTGCCCGCCGTGCCGGCGGCCGTGCGCCAGGCGCTGCAAGCCGAACTGAACGACCAGGGCCTGCCCGCGCTGCTCGAAGAATTGCGCGCCAGCGACCCGGCCACTTTCGCCCGCATCGACCGGCAGAATCCGCAACGGGTGCTGCGGGCGCTGGAAGTGGGGCGCGGCACGGGCCGCCCGTTCTCCAGCTTCCACCGTGGCCCGGCCGCGCTGGCCGAAGCGGCGGCCGCCCGCCCGTTTCGGGTCGTGAAAGTGGCCCTCACGCGCTCCCGCGAGGAGCTGTACCAGCGCATCGACCAGCGCGTAACGGCTATGCTCGCGGCCGGTCTGTTAACTGAGGTCGCCGCCCTCGTTCCTCATCGCCACCAACAGGCGCTGCAAACCGTGGGCTACCAGGAAATTTTCGGCTTCCTCGGCGGCGACTACGACCTGGCCGAAGCCACTCGCTTACTTCAGCGCAACACCCGCCACTACGCCAAGCGCCAGCTCACCTGGCTGCGCCGCGACCCAGCTTATAGTTGGGTGAGTTTGTAGCTAATTAGCTGAGAGTTGAGCGTTTGATGCTGAGAGCGTCTGTCATGCAGCGCGTAGCGAAGCATCTCGCGTGGGTCACTGCTAAGCTAACATTAGAGTTTACCGCACCACGCGAGATGCTTCGCTGCGCGCTGCATGACAAGCAACTCCCCGCACCAACCACTTACCCCCGACTTTCTCCATGCTGAACCAAGCCGTTTTCCTCGACCGCGACGGGGTATTGAATGAAGAAATCGGCGATTACGTCTGGACCGCCGACCGTTTCCGCGTCTGCCCCGGCGTGCCCGAGAGCGTGGCCCGGCTCAAGGCCGCTGGCTATCTGCTCATCGTCGTCACCAACCAGGCCGGCATTGCCAAAGGGTTGTACGGCCCGGCCGAGGTACGGGCGCTGTACGAGGTATTGCAAACTGCTTGTAATCAGCAGCTTGACGCGCTTTACTTCTCCGACAATCACCCGTCCGTGAGCGAGTCCATCCGGCGCAAGCCCGACTCGGGGATGCTCGAAAAAGCGGTGGCCCGGTTTCGCCTCGACCCGGCCCGCTGCTGGCTGGTGGGCGACCGCGCCAGCGACCTCGCCGCCGGCGCGCGCCTCGGCGTGCGCGGCATTCTGGTGGGCGAGGCCGAGTTGGTGCCGGGCACGCCGCGCGTGACGGATTTACGCGCCGCGACGGAGCTGATTCTTAAAGTTGATTACCAAGACATGAGACGTTAGACATGAGACATAAGACTTGCTCTTGTGAGAGTCCCATGTCTCATGTCTAACGTCTCATGTCTTGGTAATCAACTGCTCATGCTTCATAAAACGAAGCCAGCGCGGGCAGCAGCTCCGGGTAATCGTAGGTAAAACCCTGGCTAAGTACCTTGTCGGCGCTCACGCGCTGCGAGCCGAGCACGATGTCGCTCATCTCGCCCATGGCCAGCTTCAGGCCGAAGGCGGGCACTTTGGGCAGCAGCAGCGGCCGGTGCATGACCTGGGCCAGCGTCTCGGTAAACTGCTGATTGGTAACCGGGTGCGGGGCCACGGCGTTGTAGGTGCCCTGCCAGAGCGCGTCTTCCAGCATCCGGGCCAGCAGGCGGGCCAGGTCGTCGAGGTGAATCCAGCTCATGTACTGCCGGCCCGAGCCGAGCGGCGCGCCCGCGCCGTAACGCACGGTTTTGGCGATGGGCACCAGCGCGCCGCCCTCGGGGCTGAGCACGATGCCGATGCGCGGCAACACCACCCGCAAGCCCAGCTCAGCCACGCGCCGGGCGGCGGCTTCCCACTGCAAGACCACGCCGGCCAGAAAGTCATCCTTGGGGGCCGCCGTCGGCGAGTCTTCGCGCAGCCACTCGTCGCCCCGGTCGCCGTACACGCCGATGGCCGAGGCCGAAAGCAGGGTCTGCACGTGGTGACCGGGCCGGGCCAGCTCGCGGTGTAGCAGCTCCAGCCCGTCGAGGCGCGAGCGCACGATTTCGTGCTTGCGCTCGGCCGTCCATTTGCCCTCGGCCACGCTGCTGCCGGCCAGGTTTATGATGGCATCGGCGTAGGGTACGGCCGCCGGGTCGATGGTGCCGGCGGCCGGGTTCCAGCCAAAGAGCCGGAAATGGCTGGTTTTGGCCGGCTCGCGGGTGAGCAGCGCCACCTCGTGCCCGCCGTCGATGAGCAGCTCCGCCAGCCGCTGTCCAATCATGCCCGTGCCGCCGGTGATGAGAATCTTCATTTTTAGTGGTTAATGATTAATGGTTAATGATTAATTGACTGATGGTTACGGTTGCCCTGAGGACTAGCCATTAACCATTGACCATTAAAAAATTAACCATTATTTCCCAATCTGCCGCATAAACTCGGCCCGGAGCGTACTGTCGTCCCGGAACTTGCCGCTGTACTCGCTCGTGATGGTCGAGCTGCTCGTGTCGTTCACGCCGCGGCTCATTACGCAGAGGTGGTCGGCTTCGATGAGCACGGCCACGTCGTCGGTGCCCAGGCTTTGGCGCAGGTGTTCGGCAATCTGGCGCGTCAGGCGCTCCTGCACCTGCGGGCGGCGGGCGTAGTACTGCACCACCCGGTTGAGCTTGCTCAGGCCCACCACATTCGTACCCGGCAGATACGCCACGTGGGCCTTGCCGATGATGGGCACGAAGTGGTGCTCGCAGCACGAAAAAAGCGTGATGTCGCGCTCCACGAGCAGCTGCTGATAGTCGTAGCGGTTCTCGAAGAGCCGCACCTCGGGGCGATGCGCCGGGTTGAGGCCCTTAAACCACTCCTGCACGTACATCTTGGCCACCCGGCGCGGGGTACCGGCCAGGCTGTCGTCGGTCAGGTCGAGGCCCAGCTCCCGCATGATGGCCTCGAAGTGCGCCGTGATGGTGTCGATTTTCTCCTCGTCGGGGCGGGCAAAAGCATCGGGGCGCAGCGGCGTGCGCAGGCCCACGGGCAGGTGCGCATCCGGGTGGTCCGCGCCGACGAGTACGTCGGGGGCGGCAAAACCGGCAGCGTTATTTTCCATCGTATTCTACAAAATTGCGGTCGGTTTCGTACAGCGTAACCGCCAGGGTGAGAGCCGGCGGCAGCACCGCCCGCAACCGCCGCCAAATGACGACGGCCATGTTTTCGGCCGTGGGGTTCAGCTCCCGAAACTCCTCGGTGTCGAGGTTGAGGTTGCGGTGGTCGAAACGGTCGGTAACCTCGGTCTTAATTAAATCGCTCAGGCGCTTCATGTCGAAAGTGTAGCCCGTTTCGGGGTCCACTTCGCCGGTCAGGCGCACGAGCAGGTTGTAGTTGTGGCCGTGGTAGTTGGGGTTGTTGCACTTGCCGAAGACGCGCGCGTTGTGGGCATCGTCCCAGGCGGGGTTGTGCAGGCGGTGGGCCGCGTTGAAGTGCTCCTGGCGGCAGACGGTGAGTTGGGGCATAGGGCCGACTAACTCCCGAGCGGGTCAATTTGTTACCGGCCGCCTAGACGAAAGCCAAACGCAAACCAGGCGCGAGCCAGACTCAGCTTTGGCACGGGTTTGGCGAAGCCCGGACGCCGACCCAAAAAGGAAAAGGCCCGGCCGGCCAAATTTTTTTTTCGTTTTGCTGGGCAGTTCCAACAGGGTGCTTAAATTTGGGCGGTTGTAAGCGTCCGGTCGGGTTTGCTGCTGGCTCTCTTTCCCGGTCCCTGTTTCTACTTTTACCTTTCTCCGCAACCGCTTCTTTCTTATGAACCGAAACCTACTACTGCTGGTCCTGCTGCTGCTGGGCGGCTTGCGCGCCTCCGCCCAGCGCTCGCTCGTGGATGAGTCGGACGAGAACATCAACAACATTCCCCGCAAAGGCCAGCGGGTGAGCATGCAGCTCGACACCAAGAAAGTGGAAACGGCCTGGACCAAGCAGCTCACGGAACAGTTTCCGGGCAAGGTCAAGAACAACAAGACCTACCTCAGCCTGACCGGCATCGTCATCGCCGACATCTCGCCCACGCCCATCAACGTGCTGAGCGTCGTCAGAACCCTGCCCAGCGGCACGGCCGTGTGGTGGAGCATCGACCTGGGCAACGCTTACCTGGGGCAGGCCGCCACGCCCACGCAGTGGAAAGCCGCCGAGAAGTACCTCAAGGAATTCGCCCGCTCGATGTACCGCGAAGACCTGGTGAGCCAGATTGCCGACGCTGACCGCCAGTTGCTGCAAGCCCAGAACACCCACACCGCGACCATCGCCAAACTTGACGGGGTGAAAAAAGACATCGAAAAGAACAAGGCGAAAAAGCTGGAGATTCAGCAGCTGCTGGCCGCCAACGCCGCCGAGCTGCAACAGCTCAATAACCTGGTCGATGCCAACCTGAAAGCGCAGGAGGCTGACCGCGCCAACATCGTCAGCATGAAGCTCGCCCTGGAAGCCGTGAAAGAGCGCATGAGCAAAATTGAGTAGGCGGTAAGATTAAGCCAGGGAGACGACGAGTCCGGCATTTGGTCCCCATTTTCTTCTCAGCGAAAAAGCTTTGCCAAGCCGGCGAGGCTTTTTCGTGCCCGGCCCTGTTCGTCGCTCGCGCCAACCAACGCCCGCCGTTTCCGTTGAGGCAGGCTCACTAGCTCACCAGCTCACCGATTCATGGAAAAGAAAGAAGTTCAGCACCAGGTTCATCTGGAAGCTGCCGTCAAGCTGCTCGGGGGCAACCTCGCGGAGGAGGCCAGCCGCGCCGGTCTCGACAACGTGTTGCAGCGTTGGATTGAGGACCTCAAGGATGCCGGCAGCCCGGAGCTGCACCAACTCGTCGTGGACATGCAAGCCCTGAAGGCGCTGCTCCACGGTGGCACCTACGACGGCGACCAGGTCGGCCGCCTGCTGCACCGGCTCGGCACCGAAACCGCCCGCGTCGCGCATCTCGCCGAAGGCAACACGCTGGGCCACGTCGAACACCTGGGCGCGGCGCTGCTCGCCGCCGCCGGGCAGCTGCAAGGCGCGGCGTAGTTGTTTCTTGTTTCTTGTTTCCTGTTTCTTGTTTCTTGTTTCTTGTTTTCAGGGCGTGGGTTCACGCAGAGTTCCGCAGAGGGAGCAAATTTCGCGGAGTTGAAATAGCGCTATCTTGTTTGGCTCAAGTTTGAAACAAGAAACAAGAAACATTACTTCCGAGCGGGCCACAGCAGGGGTAGCAGCAGCAGCACGGGCAGGGGCGAGACGATAAAATCGAGCAGGCGACGGCCCAGCCCGTAGGCCCAGGCGGCGTGGCTGCCCAGGCGCCCGGCCAGCAGCAGCACTACGCAGGCGGTCAGCAGCCCGGCGTAGAGCCGCGCCGCCCAGCGCGTGTGGCGCGGGTTGCGCAGCAGCAGGTGCAGCAGCAGCAGGCTCGCCCCCACGTAGAGCGCGGCGTAGGTGAGGCCGGCCGGCAGGCTGCGCCGCGTCACGAGCGCACTCGTGTCCTGCTGCCAGTGGGCCAGCGCGCCGCCCAGGCCCAGCGCCGCGAACACGGCCTGCCAGGCACGGGTGAGCGCCGCGAAAATAGTCTCCACCTCCATGCCGGCCTCGAACAGCAGCAGCACCAGCCCGCCTATCGCCAACCAGCGCAGGCCCGTCAGCGGGGGTGGGGGCGGCGGTGGTGGGGCCGGGGCGGGGCCGGACAAGGCCGCGCTCACGCGTCGAGGGCGGCCGGCGAGCCGTACCAGCGCACCCAGCGCACCCACAGCGCCGCGATGCAGGCATAAACCACGAACGTAAACGTGTAATGGTGGTTGAAATCGACCGTGCGGTGGGCGTAGTGGTGGTTGAGGGCCAGCGCTGCCACCCGCCCGATATTCAGCAGGTAAATCAGGGCGATGCCCAACGGAATGAACCAGCGCTTAGGGCGCGACGGCCCCGGAAAGACGGCGATAAACCCCGCGAACAGCGCGTACAAAGCCAGCCCGTTGCACGGCGCGCCCACCGACACGGCGGGCACGCCGTCCATGTGCAGCACCCAGGGCGCATCAGCCCCGACCGTAGCGGCGAAGCTTAGCCCACGCAGCAGCCCCGCGCTCGCCGCCGCGACGTTGTTCGAGAGCCACCCGTCGAGGCGGCCGTCCGGCCCCATCCAGCCCTCATAGACCAGCAGCCACAGCAGGTACAATCCCGCCGCGCCGACCAGGAAGCGGGTACGCGGGGGGAGTTGTTGCCAACGGGCCAGCCAGGCGGAGAGGGAGTGCATGAGCGCAAAAGTAGCGCGTGGGGGGAGGTTTGGGTGTTAGGTTTTGGGTGTTGGGTCGTTCAAAAATTCCCTAAAACCCAATACTAAAACCCAATACCCTGCGGGCTGTAGCGGGCACCGTTATTCGACGCCCATTATCACTATCCCTTCAGCCCCGCTGGTACACCTTGCGGGAACGCCTGCTGAATTTCTTTTTGCAGCTCGCCGATGCGGTTACCGGGGTTGGGGTGGGTACTCATGAACTCGGGCTGGCGGGCACCGCCGCTTTGGCGGTCGAGCATCTGCATCACGCCAATCATGGCGCGGGGGTCGTAGCCGGCGGGCGGGCAGAAGCGGACGGCGAAATCGTCGGCCTGCAGCTCGTCGTCGCGGCCGAAGCGTAGGGTGATGAGCTTGGCCACCATGGCGGCGGCGGCGGCGCGGGCGATGCCAGTGGCGGGGTGGTCGGGGTCGTAGGCGGCGATGGCGGCGGCCCCGGTCAGGCCCTGGGTGAGCTGACTCTTGGCCACTTGCGCGGCCGAGTGCCGGCCCACGACGTGCCCCACCTCGTGGGCCAGCACCCCGGCGAGCTGGGCTTCGGAGGTCAGGTTTTTGAGCAAGCCCATCGTGATGAATACCTGCCCGCCAGGTAGGGCGAAGGCGTTGATGGTCTGGTCGTCGGCCAGCAAATGGAACTGGTAGCGGTACTGGGTTTTCTGGCCCAGCGCGTTGGCCTGCACCAGGCGCTGGCCCACCTGCTCGACCTCGGCCGAGGCGCGGGCATCGGGGCTGAGGCCCCCGTACTGCTGGGCCATGGCCGGGGCGGCCTGCAAGCCGAGCGAAACCTCCTGGGCCGCGCTCATATTGACGTGCTGCTTTTCGCCGGTCACCGGGTTTACGGACGAGTTCAGGTAGTAGGTTATCAGGCTGAAAAGGCCAATGCCGAGCGCGAGTAAGACGCGAAAATTCAGGCGCATGGGAGAAGAGGAATAAGGGTTGGTGAACTGCGAGCGACCAATGCGGGCGCTCGGCCCCGCTCGCAGGCCGCTAAACGAACGGCCGCGCCCGAGGTTACTTGGGGCGGCGACGAAGCTACCGCGCTTTGGTAATTAGCGTACAACTCCGCGCGTCCGGCGCGGGCGGACGGCTCGACCCCGCCCGCCCGCGCTGAACACTGACCGCAAAGCCGCCGTGGCGAACTGGTTCGGGAAGTAGCTTCGCCGCCGGGCTGGGTGCCAGTGCCCGCTTGGCTGCTGCTGTTTATTTCTCGATGCTACTGCTTCCCCCCCAAAGTCGCTTGCTACTCACGCCACGGCTGTCACTGTTGCCATTGGTGGCGCTGTTGCCGCTGCTGTTCGCCAGCTGCGGCCACGCCTTGCCCGAGGTACCTGGCTTCGGGGCGGCCGCCTGGCGCGCCGACCGCGGGGCCTGCCTCAATCAGCGGGCCGCGCTGCTGCCGCCGCTGCTGGCCGCCCGCGCCCGCCTCTACCAGGCCCGCGCCAACGACGTAACGGCCCTGCTCGGGCGGCCCGACGAGGAAGAATTGCTGGCCCAAACCGAAAAAGTGTATTACTACTACCTGCGCCCTGGTCCGCAATGCGCGCCCACGCGCCTGCGCCACGCCCCCGGCCCGCGTCTGAGCCTGCACTTCGGCCCGCTGGGCACGGTAACCGAAGTGCAGGCCGACCCGCTACGCTAAGTGAGACCCCAGACCTTAGACTTTAGACATGAGACATGAGACCTTAGACATGAGACTGTGGGAAGTGAGACAAGAGACTACGAAGTATCAGTCTCATTTCCCACAGTTTCATGTCTAAGGTCTCATCTAACCCTTGCCGCCGACAGCGGCGGGCTGGGTGAGCTGGGCCAGCTGCGAGGGCGAAAGCACCCGGCCGCACTCCTGCTCGTACTGGGCTTGCAGCTCGGCCAGGCGCGTGGCGCGGGCCGACTCATTGCCGATGGTGGCCTGCTCGATGGTTTGCTGTTGCAGCTGACGGGCGCGGTTGATGCGCAACAGCTGCACGTACTGGCCCTCGTTGAGCTGCAGGCGGGTGCTCATGGCGCGGGTCAGCTCGGTGGCGGCCGTGGGGGCACCGCCGTGAGTCCGGGGCTGGGTAGCAGGCTGAGTTTGGGCGTGGGCGGATACCGCCAACAACGCGAACAAGGGCAGCGCGGACAAGGATTTGAGTAACATAGGGGAAAAGGTAAATTGGGAAAATAGTGGTTCAAGCTTGGTATTGTACCAGCTTATCGGCCCCAACTCGTTCGCCGTGCCCAATAGTTCCGGTTATAATCGTCTCACGGTTGATGTATGGCGCGGGCGGGCGGAGAAAAAGCCGCCCACCCGCTTTGATTTGAGCGGCCCGTTTATGCTGGTGGCCGTTCAGCTGCCCGGTGTACCGCCAAGCGGACAGGCGGCAAAAAAGCAGTCTGCCCGCGTTGCCCGGGTTCGGCTGTAGCCGGATTCCTAAACCGCGGTGGGCGTAAACTTGCGGCCAGCCGCTGTTGCCTCAGCACCGCGTAACGCCGCGTACCCTTCCCTCGCCACCCCGGCGTCCGCCATGCTCACCTGCTTTGCCCCCGACCTGCCCGCCGATTTGCCGGCCACCTACGCCCTGACCGAGGAGGAGAGCAAGCACGCCGTGCGCGTGTTGCGCCTCGGCCCCGGCGATGGCATCGCGCTCGTCGATGGCCGGGGCACCCGTGCCCTGGCCCGCCTCACCGATGCCAACCCCCGGCGCTGCTTGCTGGAAATTGTCAGCCAGGTGTTTACCCCGCCGCTGCCTTATTCGGTCCACGTCGCCCTGGCCCCGACCAAAAACCTCGACCGCCTGGAGTGGCTGGTCGAAAAAGCCGTCGAAATCGGCGTGGACCGGCTCAGCTTCCTGCGCTGCGCCCGCTCCGAGCGCCGCGAGCTGAAACTCGACCGCCTCGAAAAAATCGCCGTCAGCGCCCTCAAGCAGTCGGGCCAGCCGTACTTGTCCCGCCTCGACGCGCTGCTCGACTTCGATAAATTTCTGGCTGCGCTCGACCCCGGCCCCACGTTCATCGCCCACCTGGCCGAGGGCGAGCGCACCCCGCTGGCGGCCGTGGCCGGACAGGGCACGGGCTGCCGCGTTTTAATCGGCCCGGAGGGCGATTTCACGCCCGCCGAAATTGCCTTGGCACTGGGTCAAGGCATCCGCCCGGTCACGCTCGGCCGCAGTACGCTGCGCACCGAAACGGCCGCGCTCGTGGCCCTGCACACGGTCCACGTGGTGCGGGCGGTGAGGGGGTAGTTAGGTGAGGAGGTCGTTGTCAGGCAGAGCGCAGCGAAGCCTGACAACGACCCCTAATCACCTCCTCACCCAATCACCGCCGCAGCGCCACCCGCACCCCGGCCAGCAGCCAGCGGCGGGGCATGGGCGCGCCGAGCAGGTCCGAGTAGCGCGCGTCGAACAGGTTCTGGGCCTGGCCCACGAGCCAGACCCGCTCGGGCACGAGGGCCAGGTCGAGGCGGGCGTTGAAGACGGCGTAGCTGGGGGTGAGGCGCGCGTCGAGGGTGCTGGTGGGCGGGGTTTGCTGCTCGGCCCGCACCTTGTACGAGCCGCCCAGGCTGAGCGTGCCCCGGCGGTGGGTCAGGCTCAGGTTGCCGCTCAGCAGCTGCCGCGCCACGTTGGATAAATATTGCGAGGTAATGTCGCCGGCCACGTTTACGCTCACCAGCGTGTAGCCCACGGCCCCGTCGAGGCGCAGGCCGGGCGCGAGCGCGGCGCGGGTGGTCAGCTCGGTTTCCAGGCCCTGCGTGACTACCCCAAACAGGTTCTGGGCCAGCCGATACGTGCGGTTGGGGTCGAGGTTTGGCAACCCGGTAATGGCGATGGCTTGGCTGCCGGAGGTGGCCACGTAGTCAATCAGGTTGTTGCCCTGCCGCAAAAAGTACGTGCCGCGCAGCAGCAGCGCCGCCGTGGGGCGGTAGTCCAGCCCGGCTTCGTAGTTGGCCGTGCGCTCGGCGGCCAGGCCGGCGTAGCCCACGTTAAAGCCGCCCGGCACGATGCCCGGCCGGATAGCCGAGTTGTACTGCTCCGTGAAATTGGCCGCCCGGATGGCCCGCCCGGCGGCCGCGCGGGCCGTGAGCTGCTCACTCAGCACCAGGCTGGCGTTGAGCTGGGGCAGCAGCTCGGTGCCGTAGGCCGCATCGTGGTCGAGGCGCAGCGCCCCGTTCAGGCGCAGGGCGGCGGTGGGCGCGTAGGCCGCCGCCGCAAACGCGCCGACGTGCCATACGTCGTGGCTGCCGCGGTCGTTGCTTTCCACGGTGCGGTGGTCGGCCTGCCCGCCCAGGCTGACTTGCAGCTTCTCGCTCAGCTCGATTTGGTGCTGCCCCTGCGCGTTGAAGTAGCCCATGGTGTGGTCGCTGGCCGCCGTGGTGGGCGTATAGACGTAGAGGTCAGTGCTGGTCGTGCTCACCACTTGCAGCTCGGTGCGGGCGCGTCGGCTCCACTCGTAGCGCAGCTGGCCCTGGTACCAGGCGCGGCCGGTCGTTTCGCGGGCGCGGTCGCCGGCATTGGTCGTGTAGTAGTTCTGGGCGTTGAACTCGCGCCTGTCGAAGCTGGCGCGGGCCGCCGCGCTGAGCTTCGGCGTGAGCTGGTACGCGCCGGAGAGTGAGTAAGTGTTGAGCCGGAAGTCGTTGCGGCCCCCGCCCGGCAAATCCAGCTGCTGGCCGGTGGCCGAGTTATTGAGCACCCCGCCGGCCAGGCGCAGGCCTTTGTCTTGCCCGAAGAAGCCCGCGTTGAGGCTTCGCAGGCCGTATTCGCCGGCCAGCAGGGTGCCGGCCAGCGCGGTGCCGTCGGGCCGGTGGGTGGCGGCGAAGGTTTTGGTGACGATGTTGATGAAGCCGCCCACCGCGTCCGGCCCGTAGAGGGCCGCGCCCGGCCCGCGCACGATTTCAATCTGCTCAATCTCGGCCGGCGTAATCGGGAAATACCCCGCGAAATGGCCCGTGAGCGGGTCGTTGAGGCGCATCCCGTCCAGCAGAATCAGCACTTGGTTGAAGGTCGAGCCGCGCAGCGTGATGTCGGCCTGGGTGCCGAAATTGCCCCGGCTCTGCACTTCCAGGTTGGGCAGCAGCCGCAGCAGGTCGTCGATGGAAGCGGCCGGATATTGGCTGAGCGCCGCGCCCGGCACCACGGTTACGTAGCGCCCGGTCTGCCCGGCGGGCTGGTCGGCCAGGCGCAGGCCATACACGGTTACTTCGCCCAGGCGGGTGCTGTCGGCGGGCGGAGCCACCGGAGTTTGTGCCAGCGCAGTAGTAAAAATCGAGCAGAAAAAGGCAGTAGCGAGAACGGGTTGCTTCATAAAATGAGCCTGGTAAAAAGACCCGCAAAGCTACGTGGGGAGAACTGGCAGGGTAGCTGGCCGCCGTTCAGCGCGCCAGCGCGCCGCGTTTTCTTGCCACCCATCTTGGCGGCGGCGGCAGGTTGCCGCGTGTGAGCCGCTGGTTCGGATTTAAACCGGACGGCAAGCCGACACCCTGACAAGTGACGCTCAACAAGCGGTCTCCCGTCAATCGGGCGCGCCCGGCGCGGTGCCGTAGATGTGCGCCAGGTCGGGGCGCGCGGCGGCGTACTCGCCGACTCGCAGGTCCGTCAGCAGCCCGTCGCGCACGTCGTACACGAGGCCGTGCAGGCGGGGCGGGTTGTCGGACTGCATCGCGTTCTGGATGATGCTGGTTTTGGTCAGGTTGAGCACCTGCTCCACCACGTTCAGCTCCGTGAGGCGGCGCAGGCGCTGCGCGTCGTCGGCGATGGCGGCCAGCTCAGTTTCGTGCAGCCGCACCACGTCGCGCAGGTGAGTCAGCCAGTTGTCAATCAGCCCATATTGCCGGCTGCTGGCCGCCGCCGCCACCCCGCCGCAGCCGTAGTGCCCCACCACCAGAATGACGCGCACGTCGAGCACCTCTACCGCGTACTGCAACACCGAGAGCAGGTTCATGTCGGTGTGAACCACCAGGTTGGCCACGTTGCGGTGCACGAACATCTCGCCCGGCCCCGTGCCCGTGATGTCCGAAGCCGGCACCCGCGAGTCGGAACAGCCGATGAACAAGTAGCGCGGCTGCTGCCCCTGGGCCAGCCGGGCGAAGTAAGTCGGGTCTTCGGCGTTGCGCGCGGCCACCCAGCGGCGGTTATTGTCGAGGATGGTCTGCATTCGGTGAACTGGTGAACTGGTGAGGTAGTGAGTTTTTCCCGGATGTCATGCTTATCTGGCGTCCGCGCAGCGAAGCATCTCGCTTGCTTCGTTGAACGGCTTACGCGAACGGTGCGAACGAGATGCTTCGCTGCGCGGACGCCAGATAAGCATGACATCCGGGAAAAACTCACTACCTCACCAGTTCACCACCTCACCGCACTACCACCACCCGAAACGTGCCGGGCAGCACCGCCGGGCGGGGCTTGGGCACGGCCGCCGTGGGGGCGGGCGCGGGGCCGTAGTCGGCGGCGAGCAAGAACACGCGGTGCGTGGTTTCGTCCAGGGCGCAAGTGCGCGCGCCGCGCGCGGTGGGCACGGTCTGCGCGACCCGGAAGCTGTTCGGGCCGTCCTCGTGCACCACCGTGAGGCTGCCGCTGCCGCCCGAGGCGAAGGCATCCTGGCGGGCGGGGTCGAACACGACCCCGTCCACGCCGTCGGCGGTGGGCAGCGCGGCCAGCACCTTGCCGTTGTCGGCATCGAGGATAATGAGCTTGCCGTCGCAGCCGCTGAACAGGCGGCGGTGCCGGACGTCGATGGCCAGGCCAGTCGGCTCCTGGCCGGGCGCGAGTGGCCAGCGGTGCTTCACGACCAGCGTTTTAGCATCAAAGGCTACGATTTCGTTCTTGTCTTCGAGGTTCACGAAGATGGTGCCCTGGTGGTCGCTCACGCCGGCTTCGGGCGCGCCGCCCAGCTCGGCCGTGCCGACCACCGCGCCGGTGGCCGCGTCGAGCACGGTGGCCGTGGTCGTGCCGTTGTTGAAGACGAAGACGTGCTTCGTAAACTCGTCGTAGAGCAGCGCGTCGGGCTTCTGGCCGGTAGGCGCGCTGCCGGTAGCCCGCAGGGTTTTAGGGTCGAAGAGCAGTACCGTGTTGTTGCCGCCGCAGCTCACGAAGCCGCGGTTCAGGCCCGGCACGGTGAGGATGCCGTGGACGCGGGGCGTGTTCGCAAGCGTGCCCACAAGCTTACCCGAAGCCAAATCCAGCACCTCGACCTGGGTGCCGTGCGAGGCGTAGAGCCGCCCGCCGGCCGCGTCGGCCCACACGTAGTCCCAGCCGCCCTCGCCGCCGATGGGCCAGGTCTGGGTCGCGGCATAGTTGGTCGGCCCGGTCGGGGCCGGGCGCGAAACCGGGCGGGTGGCCAGGCGGAACTGGGGGCGGGCCGCGAGGCGGGTAGCAGGCTGGGCCAGGGCCGGTAAAGCGCCCAGCAGCAACAGCGGCAGTAGATTTTTCATGAATTGTTTCAAGGATGATGCGTGATGAGATGCGCGCGCGGCGGGGTGCGCGCCGGGCCTGGCAAAGCTACGCGCCCGCTTCACGCCGCCCCGTAGCTTTGTCGCTCATGGCTGTATCCGTACCCGTGCCCGCCGCGACAGCCCTGGCCTCAGCGCCCGCGCCCGCCAAGCCTTATTATCCGGCCCTGTCTGGTATCCGGGCCGTGGCGGCGCTGCTCGTCTTCGCCAACCATTTCCGGCCCGTCGGCATGCCGCACTGGGCCGACCAGACCGTGCGGCAGTTTCACTTCACGATGAGCATTTTCTTCATGCTCAGCGGCTTCGTGCTGGCTACGAATTATCAGCAGCTGGCGGCCGGGCCGGGCGCGGCGGCCTGGTACGCGCCGGCTCGCGTCGGCCCGGCCGCCCGCCCGCCCGGCTGGTGGCGCCGCTACTTCTGGCGGCGCGTGGCGCGGGTTTATCCGATGTATCTGCTGCTCAATACAACGGTGCTCTGGCACGTCTATTGGCCCGTGCCGCCCGGTCAGTGGGGCCACACCCTGACGCTGGTTTTCCTGAGTGAGTCGCTGCTGCGCGGCTTTTCCGACACGCTCAAGTACGTGGGCCTGCCGCAGGCGTGGTCGCTCACGGCCGAGGAGTGCTTTTATTTCAGCCTGCCGCTGCTGCTCTGGCTCTGGCAGCGCCGGGGCTGGCGCGGGGCGGCCGCGTTCGCGGCGGGCGCGCTGGCCCTAGGCCTGGGGCTGACGGCCCTCTGCCAGGGCCGGCCCGCGCTGCACGGCTTCTTCGGCTCCTATTATCACTTGTTCAGCTTCACCTTTTTCGGGCGGGTGCTCGAGTTTTCGCTCGGCGTGGGGCTGGCCCGCTGGCAGGCCGCGCGCGCCGCCCGGCCCTTGGGGCCAGGCTGGCCCGGTTCGCCTGTCGTGCCCTGGCGCACGGTGGCCGGCGGGCTGCTGCTGGCGGTCGTGCTGGCGGCGCTGCTGCGCATCAATTCGCCCGTCGGGGCCTACGAGGGTGTGCTCGACCCGCGCTCGGTGGCCCTGAACGTGCTCGCTTTCCCGGTCGCGTTCACGCTGCTGCTGGCCGGTCTGCTGCGCGAGCAGAGTTGGCTGCGCGCCGTGCTCGGCTCCCGGTTCATGGACGAAGCCGGCCGCCGCACCTACGCCTTTTACCTGGTCCAAATCGGCCTGCTCAGCATTTGGTGGCAGGGCCACTTCGGCTTCGGTGGCCAGGTGGCCGCGCAGCTGCTCGTCACGCTGCTGCTGAGCGAGGTGCTGTACCGTGGCGTGGAAGAGCCGGCCCGCAAGTGGCTGCTGGCTAAGCTGAAAATCGCGTAGCTGCTTCTTGTTTCTTGTTTCCAGGACTTACGCACCCGTAATGCAGGTATCGTACTTCGGGGCATGTTTACCCAACGTCAGTACATTGATTACCTTATCAGTACGCCACTCCATCATACGTATGCGAACCTGGCCGAGTACGTGCCCGGGGTGAGCCACGCCCAGGTGAGCTGGTTTCTACGCCGCCGGGTGTTGCCACCGCGCCCGGTGCGCGCGCTGGCCGCGTCCTTGTTATCTGAAGCGCCACCAGGAGGTCTTTCGCTGGTTGATGACAGCGCGCGCGGGACACGTCGTATTCGCGCTTCATCGAGTTGGTCAAGCGTCAGTATTCGGGTAACGTGGGGGGCCTGGTGCGCGGCATCGGCCTGGTGAACCTAGGGTAGAGCAGCGGCGAGGCGGACGATTTTCTGCCTCCCGACTACCGCGTCTGTGCGCCCCGGGACGAGGGCAAGACCAAGAATGAGCGTTTTCGCCGGCCCGCACCCCGCACTCTGACACGTGGTACGCGGCGGCCGACCAGCTGGAGCTGCCGCACCGCGCGGGCCGGACGTTTCTCACGACCCTGAAAAGCAGTTGGCTGGGGAGTTTGAGCCAAAAAACGGGCCACCCGCACCTGGACCCGCTGCCCGGCCCGGCCGCCGGCTGGGCCGGGCAGCGGGTCCAGGTGCGGGTGGGGTGCGCGTACGGCAAGTGCCCTTCGCGGTGCGATTGGGCCAGCTCGTGGCCCCAAACGGCAACATGGACTGGGTCATCACGAATGAGCCAGCCCCCGAATACCCACTAGCCCCCGGCTCCCGGCCCTGTTGCCTGCGGGTGCGTAAGTTCCGGAAACACGAAACAAGGAATTACCCCACCGGATAATGCGCGCCGGCTTCCAGAAACTCGCGCAATACCTGCTGCACGGTCGCCTGCCTGCCCCGCCGCAACAACTGGCTCGGACTCAGGTAGCCTAGCACGCCGGCGAAGCGCGAGGGGGTAAGCGGGGCGAAGCTCATGTGCCAGTCGGCAAACTCACGCCGGGGCACGGGGCCATCGGCCAGCAGCTCCAGGTGGCCGTGGCGCGGGTCGGTGGCGATGCGCCCGTAAAGCGCCCGCACGGCCGGGGCTGGCCCTTCGAGCACCTGCAAAAACCGGCCGCCGCCGTAGAGCAGCACCCCCGTGATGCCTGCCCGCTCATTGCTGGCCCGCGAACGGCTCAGCAGCCGCAGCAGCTGCGACTCCTCCAGGTCGATGATGGCGGCGCTCACGTACACGATGCTGTAAGAGTCCATCGGAGGGGCGAGTGGGGCGTGAAAAGGAGCAGAGCCGGACGCAAGGTAGCAGTTTTGGGAGTTTAAGCTCGGCAGAACTCATTTTTTTCTGTTTGACAAGCTTCCGCTCGTCCGACCGCGAAACCCAACGGGTGGCGCGGTCGGGTTTTTTTTCGTATGCGCCCCGACTTATTTTTCCTGTTCATGAACCTGACTACTCCCGCCGCCCAGCCCCTGACCGCCGACGTGGTGCTCATCGGGGCCGGCATTATGAGCGCCACGCTCGGCGTACTGCTCAAAGAGCTGGCCCCGCACCTGACGCTGGCCGTGTATGAGCGCCTCGACCAGGTGGCGGCCGAAAGCTCCGATGCCTGGAACAACGCCGGCACCGGCCACTCGGCTTTTTGCGAGCTGAACTACACGCCCCAACGCGCTGACGGCACGATTGACATCGATAAGGCCGACAAAATCGCCGAGCAGTTCGAGCTGAGCAAGCAGTTCTGGGCCAGCCTCGTAGCGGCCGGGCAATTGCCCGCCCCGGCGCAGTTTATTCACGCCATCCCGCACATGAGCTTCGTTTGGGGGGCCGGGAACGTGGAATATCTGCGCCAGCGCCACGCCGCGCTGTTGCGCTCGCCGCTGTTCGCGGGCATGGAATTCTCGGACGACCCGGCCCAAATCGCGGCCTGGACGCCGCTCGTGATGGCCGGCCGCGACCCGGCCCAGCCGGTGGCGGCCACGCGCATGGCCATCGGCACGGATGTCAATTTCGGGGCGCTCACCCGCGCCATGTTCGACTATTTGCGCCAGCAGCCGGGCGTGGAGTTCGCCCTGGGTCAGGAAATCGAGGATTTTCGGCGCAAGGACGACGGGCTGTGGCGGGTCAAGGTCAAGGACCTGGCCACGGGCGAGAGCCGCATCGCGCGCACCCGGTTCGTGTTCATCGGGGCCGGGGGCGGCTCGCTGCCGCTGCTCGAAAAAACGGGCATCCCCGAAGCCAGCGGCTTCGGCGGCTTCCCCGTGAGCGGGCAATGGCTCCGGTGCCGTAACCGCGAAGTCATTGCCCGGCACGAGGCCAAGGTCTATGGTAAAGCGGCTGTTGGCTCGCCGCCCATGTCGGTGCCCCACCTCGATACGCGCCAGATAAACGGCCGCCAGGAACTGCTGTTTGGCCCTTACGCCGGCTTTTCGACCAAGTTTCTCAAGCAAGGCTCCTACGCTGACTTGTTTCGCAGCATCGAGCTGGGCAACATCCGGCCGCTGCTCTACGCCGGGGCGCGCAACCTGGGGCTGACGCGCTACCTCATCGGGCAGGTGCTGCAATCGCCCGAAGACCGGCTCGCCGCCCTGCGCGAGTATTACCCCGAAGCCCGCCCCGACGACTGGCAGCTCGCAGTGGCCGGCCAGCGGGTGCAGGTCATCAAAAAAGACAAGCAGCAAGGCGGCGTCCTCGAATTCGGCACCGAAGTCGTGGCCGCCGCCGACGGCTCGGTGGCCGCGCTGCTCGGCGCCTCGCCGGGCGCGAGCACCGCCGTGAGCATCATGCTGAGCCTCGTGCAACGGTGCTTCCCCGAGCAAGCCGCCTCGGCTGATTGGCAAGCCACCTTGCGCCGGCTCGTGCCCAGCTTCGGCCAAAGCCTGGCCCAGGATGCCGCTTTGACGCAGCAGGTGCGGGCGCGTTCGGCTGCGGTGTTGAAACTTTGATGTGCGGATGTGGGTGATGTGCTAATGTGAAAATATGCTGATGTAGGGATTTGTGTTTTAGTTTACTCGCATACCCATTCTTTACATCTAAGAATCCGCACATTAGCACATTTTCACATCAACACATTTCCACATTAGCACATCAAAAACATGACGGCTCTGCTTCTCATCGACTTTCAGCTGGATTTCCTGCCCGGCGGCGCGCTGGCCGTGGGCGGGGGCGACGAAATTCTGCCGCTGCTCAACAGCTTGCAGCCGCGCTTCGACCTCGTGGTGGCCACCCAGGACTGGCACCCGGCCGGGCACCGCAGCTTCGCCAGCGCCCACCCCGGCCGGGCGCTGTTCGAGGACATTACCTGGCAGGGCCTGCCCCAACGCCTCTGGCCCGACCACTGCGTGCAAGGCACGCCGGGCGCGGCCCTGCATCCGGGCTTGGACCTGAACCGCGTCGAGGCTGTTTTCCGCAAGGGCACCGACCCGGAGCTGGATTCGTACAGCGCCTTTTTCGACAACGGCCATCGCCGCGCCACCGGCCTGAGCGCTTACCTGCGGGCGCGCGGCGTGAGCGAAGTGGCCGTGGCCGGCCTCGCGGCCGACTATTGCGTGTATTTCTCGGCCAAAGACGCCCGCGCCGAGGGCTTTGAAGTCAGCGTTATCGAGGATGCCACGCGCGGCATCGCGGCCGCGAGCATGGCCGCCGCCCGCGCCGACTTGCTGGGCCGGGGCGTGCGGTTCGTGAATAGTGGGGATTGGGGATGAGTGGCGTTAGGTCCTGTTTCTGGGTGTTGGGCATTGAGTGTTGGGTATTGGGGGCGTTGTCAGGCAGAGCGCAGCGAAGCATCTCGCGTGAATCGTTGCTGAGCTGACGTTTTGGTTTACTGCACCACGCGAGATGCTTCGCTGCGCTCTGCCTGACAACGCCCCCAATACCCAACACCCACCATCCCGCCCATAGAACTTAGCTGGTCCGGGATAGCAACCCTTCTTACCTTTAGGGAACCGCCTGGCAAATTCAGCCAGAAGCCGCCCGTGGCTCTGGCCGAAGCCTTGTCCGGTGCGCCGCCAGATGCCGTAGCCGCGAGCGAAAACTCCATCGGCAACCCCATTAAACTTCTCAGTACGGCCCACGGTTGTGGAAGAGAACTTCGACAACCGTTAAACAAATCCTTTTTCATCATGCACGAAACTTCCAGCATCGCCGAGAAATCCATTCTGCACGACCTTAACGAGCCGGCCATGCAGTGCCCGTTCAGCACGGGCGCGCTCAAGCAAAGCGCCGGCGGGGGCCGCACCAACCACGAATGGTGGCCCAACGAGCTGAAGCTCAACATCCTGCGTCAGCACGCGGACCTGTCTAACCCGATGGGCAAGGAGTTCAAGTACGCCGACGAGTTCCAGAAGCTCGACCTGGCCGCCGTCAAGCAGGATTTGACGGCGCTCATGACGGACTCGCAGGACTGGTGGCCGGCCGACTACGGGCACTACGGGCCGCTCTTCATTCGCCTGGCCTGGCACAGCGCCGGCACCTACCGCATCGGCGACGGGCGCGGCGGCTCCGGTTCAGGCGCGCAGCGTTTTGCCCCGCTCAACAGCTGGCCCGACAACACGAACCTCGACAAGGCCCGGCTGCTGCTCTGGCCCATCAAGCAGAAGTACGGCCGTAAAATTTCCTGGGCTGACCTGCTGATTCTGGCCGGCAACGTGGCCCTGGAGTCGATGAATTTTAAGACGTTCGGTTTCGCCGGCGGGCGCGAGGACGTCTGGGAGCCGGAGCAGGACATCTACTGGGGACCGGAAACGGAGTGGCTCGGCGACAAGCGCTACACGGAGAACCGGGAGCTGGACAACCCGCTCGGCGCGGTGCAGATGGGGTTGATTTACGTGAACCCGGAAGGCCCGAACTCGCAGCCCGACCCGGCCCGCTCGGCCCACGATATCCGCGAAACTTTCGGCCGCATGGCCATGAACGACGAGGAAACGGTGGCCCTCATCGCGGGCGGCCACACGTTCGGCAAAACCCACGGCGCGGCCGACCCCAGCAAGTTCGTGGGCGCGGAGCCGGCCGGGGCTACCATCGCTGAAATGGGCTTGGGCTGGCGCAACAGCTTCGGCCGGGGCAACGGCGGCGACACCATCACCAGCGGCCTGGAAGGCGCCTGGACGAGCACCCCGGCGCTCTGGAGCAACGACTATTTCGACAACCTGTTCGGCTACGAGTGGGAGCTGACCAAAAGCCCGGCTGGTGCCCACCAGTGGCGCCCGGTGAACGGCGGCGGGGCCGGCACCATCCCCGATGCTCACGACCCGGCCAAGAAGCACGCCCCGTTCATGCTCACCACCGACCTGGCCCTGCGCGTGGACCCGGCCTACGAGAAAGTCTCGCGCCGCTTCCACGAGCATCCCGAGGAGTTCGCCGATGCCTTCGCCCGCGCCTGGTTTAAGCTCACGCACCGCGACATGGGCCCCAAGGAGCGCTACCTCGGCCCCGAAGTGCCGACCGAAGAATTGGTGTGGCAGGACCCGGTGCCGACCCGCACTCATGCCCTGATTGATGAGCACGACGTGACGGCGCTGAAGCAGTTGATTGCGGCCTCCAACCTCTCGGTGGGGCAGCTCGTGACGACGGCCTGGGCTTCGGCCTCGACCTATCGCGGCTCCGACAAGCGCGGCGGCACCAACGGCGCGCGCCTGCGCCTGGCCCCGCAGCGGCAGTGGGCCGTGAACAACCCCGCCGAGCTGGCCCCCGTGCTGCAAACGCTGGAAGGCATTCAGCAGACGTTCAACAGCGCTCAGACTGGCGGCAAGCAAGTCTCGCTGGCCGACCTGATTGTGCTGGCCGGCTGTCTGGGCGTGGAGCAAGCTGCCCTGGCCGGCGGTCAGACGGTGACGGTGCCGTTCACCCCCGGCCGCACCGATGCCACGCAGGCTCAGACCGACGTGCTCTCATTTGCGGCCCTGGAGCCGGCCGCCGATGGCTTCCGCAACTACCTCAAGCCCCACCATCGGGCGGCGGCCGAGGAAATGCTCATCGACCGCGCCCAACTGCTAACGCTGACCGCGCCCGAGCTGACGGTGCTCTTCGGCGGGCTGCGGGCCATCAACATCAACTTCGACCAGTCGAGCCACGGCGTGTTCACGGCCCGGCCGGGCGCGCTCAGCAACGACTACTTCGTGAGCCTGCTCGACATGGGTACCGCCTGGAACAGCACCACCGACGCGCAGGACACCTTCGAGGGCCGCGACCGCAAAACCGGCAAGGTGAAATGGACCGGCACCCGCGTGGACTTGATTTTCGGTTCCAACTCCGAGCTGCGCGCCCTGGCCGAAGTCTATGGCTGCACCGATGCCCAGGCGCAGTTCACGACGGACTTCGTACACGTCTGGGCCAAGGTGATGAACCTGGGTCGCTTCGATTTGGCTTCGTAAAGGGGTAAGATTTCCCGTGTTTCGTGCTGAAAGGTGGCCTCGCAAGGGGCCACCTTTTTTTGGGTGCTTCGCGGAAAGCCGGGGGTTGGCGGGCGATGTGGCTAGGAGCCACGGCGAAACTGCTGGGTGTAGCTCGCCGCCCGTAAACCCCATCCCCTAACCCCTTCCCCGATGGGGAAGGGGAACTAGTTTCTAGCTCTAGAACTAGTTCAGAGTTAGAACTAGAGACTAGAGCTAGTTCCCCTTCCCTATCGGGGAAGGGGTTAGGGGATGGGGTTTACGGGCAGCGAGCCAAAGCTTGATGGCTTGGCCATAGCCACGCCAGCCGTATCGCGCCACCACCATTACGCGCTCACCGCGCGCAAAATCGCGTAGAGGGAACTGATGGAAATAACCGTCCACAACAGCAAGCCCAACACGTAGGGCCGCAGGCCGACCGCCTTCACCACGCGGGCCGAGAGGCCCGCGCCGATGAGAAAGAGCGTCACCGTGAGGCCGATTTTGGCCAGGCTCACCAGCGGCGGCCCCAGCGGGCGGGCGGCGGGCACGAACGTATTGACCAGCATCGCCCCGACGAAGCCCAGAATGAAATAAGGCGGCTTGACTTTTACGCCCCGCCGCCGGAAAAGCAGGGCCGTGCCGACCGCGACCGGGATAATCCAGAGGGCGCGGGCGAGCTTCACGGTGGTGGCCACTTCGAGGGCCTGACTGCCGTAGGCGGCCGCCGCGCCCACCACCGACGAGGTGTCGTGGATGGCGATGGCGCACCAGAGGCCAAACTGGTGCTGGCTCAGGTGCAGGGCGTGGCCGATGGGCGGAAACGCGAACAGGGCCAGCGCGTTGAACGAA
>Ga0209511_1000875_pt1 | contig 28033 bp, 26 predicted proteins | sample SSSSmetaG_FD_184141 | JGI IMG/M metagenome (GOLD analysis project Ga0209511, IMG submission 184141) | Glacier valley bacterial and archeal communities from Borup Fiord, Nunavut, Canada, to study Microbial Dark Matter (Phase II) - ​SSSS... | ecosystem: Environmental > Aquatic > Freshwater > Ice >... | reverse complement strand
ACAACCGTACATTCACGAAATCAGCCCGATTTCGGCCCGCTTGAGACTTCTGCATCGAGTGAGGAATGGCGTCACGATGCGCTTTCAAAAGCGGCCTCATTCAAAGTGCGGTTGTAGTACTAGTGGGATTTAGGGTGAGGGAGGCTTTACTGCCTGTCAGCGGTGGGCAGCGTGCGCAGTGGCATCCCCTGAAGCGCACTGCGCAGCGCTTGCCGATCGTCCCACGGATACTCGATCGTGCCGAATGCCATACTTTGCTCGTGACCCTTGCCACACGCCATCACCAGATCGCCGGGCTGCGCGATCGAGCACGCGAACGCTAACGCCTGACCGCGATCGGGTACACGCCAGAACGTCTGATTTTCAATGCCGCCATGTTTGATCGCTGCGTCTGCCATCGTCGCCAAAATCGCGTCAAGCGACTCGGTACGCGGGTCTTCGGCGGTGAACACGCTCACATCGGCCAGCGTGATGCTGGTCTCAGCCATCAATCGGCGCTTTTCGTGATCGCGCAGACCGGCGCAGCCAAACACCACGATCAAGCGCTTATGATCCGCGATCAACGTGCGCGCCGCCGTCAGTGCGCGCTGCAAAGCGTTAGGCGTATGCGCAAAATCGACCAGCGCCAGATAATCCTGTCCGGCATCGATGCGCTCCATGCGACCGGGGATCGCGGGCAGCGTGTCCAGCCCATTTTGCAACAGCGTGTTGAAGGTGTGCCAATCGCCTCTATTGAGCAGCGGCGCAACGGCGGCAATCGCGGCCAGGATGTTTTGCACGTTGAAATCGCCGATCAAACCCGTGGTCAGGTTCAGCGCCGCATTTTTACGCGCACTGTAAGCTGCTGTGATGTACGTGTGGGCGGGCGCGTGCGTGATTGTGGTCGCTTGAAAGCACGGCATATAAGCTGGCGTGCTGGACGTGATCGAAAAATAAGCAGTACCACGCGCCTGTGCGAACTGTGCAAAATAGGCGGCATTCGGATCGTCGGCGTTGATCACGAACGCTTTTTGCCGATTGAAGATTGCTTTGCGGCGACCATCGCGCGTTTGCCGGAACAACTCCGCTTTGGCGTCGCGATAGGCTGCAAAAGTGCCGTGAAAGTCGAGATGTTCGTGCGTGAGATTGGTCAGCACGGCAATATCATATTCGACGCCACGCACACGCCCTTGTGCCAACCCGTGACTGGTCGTTTCCAAAACACAGTGCGTCAGCCCGGCATCCAACATCCGCCGCAAGTAGTGCTGCACTTCCGGTGCGCTCGGCGTCGTGACGTGCAAGCCCGTTGCCAGCACATCATCCCCGATCACGGCGCTCACCGTGCTCAATAAGCCGACGCGCACGCCTGCTGCTTTCAAGAAGCTGTATATCAGCGTGCTCGTCGTGGTCTTGCCATCTGTGCCCGTCACACCGATGACGATCAACGCACGCGACGGATAGCCATAATAGGCGGACGCCAGCAGCCCGATCGCATTTTGAGCGTTGGCAACCTGTACGTAAGGCACGCTGGATACGACTTGCATGGGCGGACGCTCCCCGATCACCGCGATTGCGCCGCGTTCGATCGTGCTGCCGATCCGCTCGTGTCCATCGAAGGACGCCCCTTTGCGCGCCACGAATACGCCGCCTGCCGTGATGAGCCGATCGTCTTCACTGATGGGTGCGCGAATTTCAGGATCGGCTGTTGGGCGCGCCAAAATCGGACTAGGCGTATGTCCGACCGTCAGCGCCGCCAGCAAATCGGAAAGGTTCACTTTGCGATCGCTTTCCATCTGCTCACAGCGCCAATTCGATCGCTTTTTGGACGTGGATCGCCGTCGTATCGAACAGCGCGATCGGCGTATGGTGTGGCTTGATCAACAGCGTGATCTCGGTGCAGCCCAGAATGATTCCCTGTGCGCCGCGATCAGTCAGCTTCTGCATGATCCGCAGATAGTCGGCACGCGACTCATCGATGATTTTTCCCTGACACAGTTCATCGTAAATGATCGCGTGGATGCGTTCACGATCGGCTTCATTAGGGATCAACACATCAAGGCCATATTCGTTGATCAGCTTGCCCTTGTAGAAATCCTGCTCCATCGTGAAGCGCGTGCCGAGCAGTCCGATCCGCGTCAAGCCAGCTTCACGGATGCGTTCGGCGGTGGCGTCCGCGATGTGGATCAACGGTATGCCGACGGCTTGCGTGATGTTCGGCGCAACTTTGTGCATGGTGTTCGTACACAACAGCAGAAAATCTGCCCCGCCTGCCTGTAAACGGCGCGCGCTGTCAATCAACACGTCCGCCGCTTCATCCCAGGCGGCGCGCTGCTGCATATGCTCGATCTCCTGAAAATCGACAGTGTACATCAGCGTTTTAGCGTTGTGCTGACCGCCTAACCGCTGCCGGACGCCTTCGTTGATCAGGCGGTAATATTCAGCGGACGACTCCCAACTCATGCCGCCGATCAAGCCAATGATTTTCACAGGTTTGCCCCTCTATTACATTAGCATACAGTAGCACTTGTTTGACGCTAGGATTGCTCCGGCTGCTTTTCGGCGGCCATCATTTCGTTGTTCATCGGCAAGCCCATAATGTGATAGCCAGCGTCCACGTAAATCGTTTCGCCAGTGACCGCCGATGAGAGATGCGAGCACAGCCACAGTGCCGTATTGCCGACTTCTTCTTGTGATACCAGCCGACCGAGCGGCGCGGCTTGTTCGGCAAATTTGAGCATCATTCGGAAGCCGCCAATGCCCGCCGCCGACAACGTCTTGATCGGTCCGGCAGAAATTGCGTTGACGCGAATATTGTGTGCGCCCAAGTCAGCAGCAAGGTAACGCACACTGGCTTCCAACGCGGCTTTAGCGACGCCCATCACGTTATAATGCGGCATGACTTTTTCCGCGCCATAGTAAGTCAGAGTGACGATACTGCCACCGTTCGGCATGAGTTCGCGCGCCCGCTGTGCCATCGCTACCAGACTGTACACGCTGATATCCATCGCCATGCGGAAACCATCGCGCGAGGTGGTGACGAACAAGCCTTCGAGGTCTTGCTTCTGGGCGAACGCGACGGCGTGAACCAGCGTATCGATCGTGCCGAACCGCTGTTTAGCGCGCGCGAAAGTGGCGTCAAGTTGTTCGTCATTGGTCACGTCGCACTGATCGACAAAATCAATGTTGAGCGACGCGGCCAGTGGCTCGACGCGCTTTTTGAGCACCTCGCCCGCGTAGCTGAGGCCGATCGTCGCCCCTTCGCGATGCAGCGCTTCAGTAATGCCCCACGCAATCGAACGGTTATTTGCCACGCCGAAAATCAGCGCCGTTTTGCCATCCATCAAACCCATAATGGTACAGTCTCCAGAGGTGTATGAAACTTTCGTGCGCTAATCATAACCGATCTGGTCTGTAGACTGCGAACCGCTCACGATTTGACGTTTTGCGCTCAAGCGGGCTTGATAGGCAGAATCAAAAACCCCTGTCTGATGAGAACAGGGGTGAAAAATTTGACGTTAACCGCTCGTTTGCTTGACCTTTTCGCGGCCTGCTGATTCGCGCTGCGGCTCGCGAGACGAGTCACGCTGTGGCTCTCTTTGCGGTTCACGCTGTGCGCGTGGCTGCGACGACTCGTTATGCGTGCGTGTGCCCATGTTGACCGGGCGCGAACGCTGAGTGCGTGCCGGTGGCCGATAGGACGTGTGATTGCGGGTGCGCGGCGTCAAATCGGTAGCTCCAGGCTGGCCGAGCGTGGATGCATACGGGTAATCGGTTGCGCGCGGAACATGCTTGCGGATCAAACGCTCGATATCGACCAGGAAAGGCCGCTCGTCAGCGTCACAAAATGAGAAAGCCATGCCCGATGCGCCCGCGCGTCCGGTGCGCCCAATACGGTGAACGTAACTTTCCGGCTCGTTCGGCAGATCGTAGTTGATGACGTGGGTGATCTCGTCCACATCGATACCACGCGCCGCGATATCGGTGGCGACCAATACACGCGTTGTGCCGCGCTTGAAGTTATACAGCGCTTTTTCACGCGCAGCTTGTGATTTGTTGCCGTGGATCGCTTCGGCGGGAACGGAGCTGCTCGCCAACTGACTGACCACTTTATTGGCGCCATGTTTGGTACGGGTGAACACCAGGACGCGTTTGATCGCCTTGTCACGCAGCAAGAATTCGAGCAGTGCTGGCTTCTGCATTTTTTCGACAAAAAAGACCGTTTGCGCAATGGCGTCAACGGTTGTTGCAGCCGGGGTCACGACCACTTCAATCGGGTCGTTCAGAATGCTGGCGGCCAACGACTCGATTTCGCTCGGCATGGTCGCAGAAAACAGCATCGTTTGGCGGCGGCTAGGCAGTGCCGCAATGATATGCTTGACGGGCTTAATGAAACCCATATCGAGCATCCGGTCGGCCTCGTCCAACACGAGCACTTCGAGCTGATTGAGCTTTGCGTAGCCTTGCCCCATCAGGTCGATCAGGCGACCAGGGGTGGCGACCAGAATATCGGCACCGCGCCGGAGTTGGTCGATCTGCGGATACTGGTTGACGCCGCCAAAGATAGTGACCGTCACTAAATTGGTAAATTTGCCATAGACGCGGAAGCTCTCACCAATTTGGGAAGCGAGTTCGCGCGTGGGTGCCAGCACTAAAGCACGTAAATGCGCCGGATTCGTTTTCTTCGTTGCCATTAATCGTTGTAAGATCGGGAGCGCAAAGGCCGCCGTCTTGCCAGTGCCGGTTTGTGCGCAGCCAAGCAGGTCGCGTCCAGCTAATAAATGCGGAATCGCCTGTTCCTGAATGGGGCTTGGCTCGTCATATCCCTCGGCATGGACTGCGCGCAGCAGCGGCTCGATAAGCTGAAGATCGTCAAATTTCACAGTTGTTCTTTCGTTACTTTGTTTGCGTGGTGTGGATACGCACGGGGTTATCGCTTCAACGAGTCGCAGCGGGAAAACGCGGTATGCACAAGACGTGATTAATTCACCTGCGCATTATATCACAGATTGTGCCGCGAAGCACAAACACTTTGTTTGAAATCCAGAAGCGTGCGCAAAGACGATAAGAGGCTTTGTTGTCCTGACTTATTTGGCAGGTTCGATCTGCTCGCGCTATACTCGATATTCGATTTTTGGGCGCTGTTGTGTGTTTTTAACGACATGAATTTGTTGCTTTTGATGGTGCTTCATGAATAACAGGAATTGCTTTTGAACGCACAAGAACTCCGTGAGCAGATCGGTTTGACGGTTGAGCGATTGGTAGCGCCACAATTAGGCGATTTGTTCAGCGCCGCATCGCTCGAAATTCGGTACGATGACGAACTGATATATACGGGCAGCTTTGGTACCGATATGGCAGGCGAGCCAGTACGCGCAAGCACTCTGTTTGATTTGGGTGCGCTGACTGAGTTGTTCACCACTACCGCATTTTTGCGATTGGTGGATGCCGGGCGTTTATGGATCGATACGCCTGTCAACGTGGTGCTTGAAAATGCAGCGGAGAACGTCACCTTTTATCATCTGCTGACGCACACCAGCGGCTATCCGGCCACTTTCGATCTATGCCGCTACGCCGATTATGAACAGCGCATCGCGGCGGCGGAAGCTGTCAAACCAGTGCATCCGCTCGGCTCGCAAGTGCTGCACAGCCCTCTCAATTTTATTCAGATGGGGTTGGCGGTTGAAGCGCTGACAATGCTTCCACTTGAGCAAGCGATCGCGCTGCTGGTGCTGCAACCGCTGGATTTGCGCGCCGAATATGCGCCGCTGTCGAGTCACGCGCACGTTGCGCCTGTAACGTCGGATGTTGAACGCCACGCGATCGATCGCAATGTGCGCTGTCTGGACGATGTGGCGGGACACGCCGGGCTGTTCGGCACGGTGACAGACATCACCACGCTTGCGCAAGTGTACGTTGAAGTGGGGATGCATAACGCGACTGTAATTCTATCCGGCGAAATGGCGGCTGAAGCGACCCGCGAACATTTTAACGGCGTGGGATTAGGTTGGCAGTTCAGCGGTGATATTTGCGGTCACACGTCGCCAACGGGCGTGCAGATTTTGGTAGATATGCCGCGCCGCCTGGTACTATCGCTGTTGACTAATTGCGCTGGCGAGACCGATAGCCCAAATCGTCAGCGGTTGGACTCGTTATGGGCAGCGTTATTTGCCGATATTCAGCGTTTGGCCGACGAGTCATTATGAGTTAAATCGGGCGCATACACACCAGCATAAAAACTATATAAAAATTGTTCAGTTCGCTTGACTTTCCGAATATTCATCTTTATGATCATGTTGTTTTGCTCACACAAACAAGGACAAGCACTACACTCATGAACATTAACCAGAGTTCCATCACACGGTTGGCCGTCCGCTTCTCAGCACTGGCGGCGCTCGCTTTGACATTTGCAGTAGCGGCGGTGCCGTCAGTGGCAAATGCTCAACCAGTCGCAACAAATAATGCCAATACAACACTCCATATTCGGCCTGCGCATGTTGTCCCTGGCGCTAAGGTGAATTTTCAAGCCACGCAGGATAACGTCAAGCAAGTTGCCTTCACTCAGGACGGTACCGGGTGGTTAGTATTGCATGGCGACAACGGTTATTCATCCAAGGGTTTACCCACCAAAATGACTGATCGGCTGGATAAGCTGAATACTGATGGCAACGTGATTCAGTGGGCAGCCTTTGCGCCTGATGGCGGTTGGATCATCTCCTATGATACTGGTTTTTCGACGTCTGGCTTGCCCACAGATGCTAGCGCCAAACTGAAAGACCTGAACACCAATAACTCGAATGTCACCTGGGCTGCTTTCACGCAAGACGGCGGCTGGATTTTTATTTATGACAGCTACGGCTATTCATCCAAAGGGCTGAGCAAAGGTGTTGTGGCGGAGTTGGACAAGCTGAACACCGCTCAGACACCAATTAAAACGATTACCTTTGCACCAGATGGTTCATGGGTGATCATCGATGATGACAACGGCTATGCTGCATCCAAGAGCGTCGATACCAAAATCACCGATAAGCTGGCCGAAATAAATGGCGCAGGCACGATCATTCGCCAGATGGAGTTTACATCAGATGGTACCGGCTGGATTATCTTGTCCGGCGACAACGATGCGGATGGATCGGGTTTGCCCGCTGCGTTGGTCACCAAAATGACCGAACTCACCCCATCGACGGCGACCACGCCCACCAAGTCACCGAGCAAGCCGACGCCGAACTCCGGCAATAAGCCGACGCCAAAGCCCGGTAAGCCGACGCCCGCCGCCACTAAATCGTTCAATTCATCAAACTAATTAAGCCGTTCCGCTAGGCAAAAGAGCCGCTCCCATATAACAAGGGAGCGGCTCTTTTATTTTCGGGCTATAAAAAGTGGGCTTTAATCCGCTTCGGGCAGCAGCCGCCGTACAAACTTGCCAAGCCCACGCATGACTACCTCGACCGCTCTTGACTGCTTGCCGTTCTCCGTCCGCCCGTTATCGCGCGCTGATGCTGATCCGCGCCGTGCGTCCTCTTGATCCATGATCAAGCCGAGTCGCAGTAAACCAACGCTGGTACTGAAGGATGGGCTGTGCAGTTGTTCAGCCATGCCGCTGAGGTGCTCTGGCTGCGCAATCCGTACCGGAAGTTTGAGCGCATCCGTGGCGATCGTCTTGATCCCCGGAAGCTGCGAACTACCCCCCGTCAACACCACGCCCGCCGATAGTAAGCCGTTATAATCGCTGCGCTTGATCTCGTCCCGGATCAACTCGAAAAGCTCCTCGACACGGAACTGAATAATCTGTGACAGCTCGCCCCGGCTGATTTGCGTCATAGTTTCTTCGCCAAAGGTCGGCACCACAAAAAACTCGTTGGGTTCGATCGCTTTTGGATCCGCGTTGCCGTACTCTTTCTTGACGCCTTCCGCGATCTCATACGGCAAGTGCAGGCCGGTTGCGATGTCGTTGGTGACATGCCAACCGCCCACCGGAATCACGGCGGTATGCCAGACGCTGCCATTCGCAAAGATCGCAATATCAGTCGTGCCGCCGCCAATATCCACCACTACCACGCCCATATCGCGCTCGGCAGCAGTGAGCACCACATCTGCCGACGCCAGCGGATTCAGAATAAAGCGATCCACGGTCACGCCGGACGCTTCCACACACTTTTTGATATTCTGCAAGCTGCTGGCAGCGGCCATGATGATATGCGTCTCGACTTCCAGCCGGAAGCCGTGCATCCCCAACGGACTGCGCACGCCGTCCTGACCGTCCAGTGTATACGAGCGCGGAATGACGTGCAGCACTTCGCGGTTATGGGGCAGCGGGATAGCGGAAGCCGCATCCAGCGCGCGTTCGATGTCTCCGATCTGCACGCCATTCTTACCCGCGATGCCTACCACGCCCTTGCTATTACGCGAATCGACATGGCCGCCCGCCACGCTCACGAACGCCCGCCCGATCTCGTAACGGCTGCTGCGCTCAGCTTTATGAACCGACGCAGAAATGGCGGTGGTCAGCGCGTTAACGTCCATTACAACGCCTTTTTTCATACCCCGCGACGGTTCAACGCCGACGCCGATCACGTAAATATCATCGGTGCGGACTTCGCCCACCAGTGTGCAGATTTTTGTGGTGCCTACATCAATGCCTACAACTACTTCGCCCATGAATCCCTATGTTTTTACTTGGCAGCGTTTATCTGGCAAACTCCATGTTCGCCATTGGCAGAGCTTATGTGCAGCGTCTTATTTGACATTATAGTACGGTGCATCCGGGTTTGCGACATTGATCTCGACAGGTTGGATGCCGCGTGCCTGTAAATTAGCGCTCAACGCGCTGAAAACAGCCATTTTGGTTGGAATATCCACCCCATTTCCGAACCACAGGGTATAGCCGCTGCCTTCATGATAGCCCAACCCTTTAATCGGATCGTAGACTACTTCGGTCACGTTCGGGTACAATGCCTTGAATTGCAGCACGCCGTTCACCGTGTCCTGATCGATACAGCTTTCTGTGCCGAGCGCAGTGTCCATGCCCTGCCGTTCGCATTTGCTCAGGTGTACATCTTTTGACGGCTTCTCCACCACCACGCGCACCAGCTCCGGTAAATCCTGGCGCAGTTTCATCACGCGGCCACGCACATCTACCCAAACCCGTTGGCCGGATTGTTCCCAAACCAACGCGGGCTGCCGCTCGGTCACCGTGATTTGTACCAGATTCGGCCAGCCGATGCTCACGTTGGCGGACGCGATCTGCGTAAAGCCTTCCAGCTGCTTCTCAATATCGGTGGCATCTGCCCAGAAGATTTGCTGATTAAAAGTGCCGCTTACGCCAAAAATTTCGGACTTATCGACGTAGTGAGTAGGCCCGGCATAACCCACATAAATCGCGTGAATGCGGAAAGCATCATTCGATAGAAAAAAGTACAGGACGCCGAACAACACGATACAAATCGCGCCGCTGAACAAACGCCAACTGATCGGCAAAGTGCGCGGCACATCACGCGGAACGGCGGCGGGCGAATCGGTAGTGCTCGCCATCTTCTGTGTGCGGCGCTGCTTTCGGCGCTGCGAAACGGTCAGTTTGGGCATACTGCGGCGCGGTGGTTCGCGTACCGGAGCGTCAAAGGAGACATCGGGCTGACGCTGCGCAGGATCAGGTGGCAGCGGCAGCGCGTCACGCGTCGGTTTGACCTGCGCTTTACGGCGAGGCGGACGAAAGACATTCATCAGGCAGCGCCAATGCTCCGCAGCGTTTTAGGAAAGTGTGTCATGACTTCAACGCCACTCGCGGTCACTGTCACGTTGTCTTCAATGCGGACACCGCCCTTATTGGGAAGATAAATACCGGGTTCGACCGTGTAGACCATGCCCGCTGCCAGCACTTGCGGATTACCAGGACGGATGAACGGCGCTTCGTGAACATCAATGCCTAGCCCATGTCCGGTGCGGTGCGTGAAGTATTCGCCATAGCCTGCCGCATCGATCACAGCGCGCGCTGCCTGATCGACAGTTTGCGCGGCAACACCCGGAGCGCCCGCTTTGAGTCCTGCTTCATTCGCGGCCAATACCACGGCATAGATAGCCGCCAATTCTGGATCAAGCGCGCCCACTGCGAACGTGCGTGTGATGTCCGCCGGATAGCCGTTCACTTTCGCGCCGTAATCGAACAACAGCAAATCGCCCGCCTGCACTTTGCGATCAGTCGCCTCGCCATGCGGAAGCGCCGTACGCGGGCCGCTCAGCACGATCGGATCGAACGCATTGCCAGCACCGCCCGCATCCGACAACGCTATGAGCAGCATATTCGTGATGTGCTGTTCGGTCATGCCGATCTGAATGCTGCCTAAAATCGATTCCAGCGCGCTTTCGCTGACACGGATTGCCTCGCGCATAGCGGCCAGTTCGTCGGCGGTCTTGCGCAATCGCAAATCCAGCAGCACATCGTCCGCCACAGCAACCGTGCCGTCCTGTGAATATTGGGCGAGCAGTTGACTTTCATGCAAACGCATTCGTAAGCCTTCCGCGCCGATACGCGCTCCATGCAAGTTGAGCGTCTGACACGCCTGCTCAAACGCTGGCGCATAACCTTCACTGTCAGTGTACGGGAACAAGCGCAGCGGAAAGGGCGCAGCATTGGTCAGCCGATCTTGTTCCAACGCCGGAATGATAAATGCAACGTCGCCCGTCGCCTGCACCAACGCTACCAGCGGGCGATCGCTGCTCAGGTGATAGGCCACGCCCGTCACATAAGTGAAATTGGGGCCGGGCACCAGGGCAACACACTCGAAATCAGCGGCAATCAGCGCGCGCAAACGATCCAATCGTGCTTGATACATCACAATCCCTCTTTACATCGAATTTGTTACAACACGGCGACAATTTTCAAGTGAAGTTTACCGCATTTAGGGCTATGCGAAAGTTTATTTATCGCTATCGGTGGGATAGCCCTGCCAAATGGCAGCGCTAGGTTTGCCGGAATTCCCGACCTATCGCTTGACTCTCAGCGCTGATCGGGCAAATAATAGGAGACGCCCTCACCCGATAGAAAGTTCGCTCATGCAAGACAGCATCCTGAACAATATTTTCAGTGCACTCTTTCTGGCAAGCATTTTGCGCGTCGTGACGCCTATTTTGCTGCCATCGCTCGGCGCATTGGTGAGCAATCAGGCGGGCGTGATCAACGTCGGATTAGAAGGGATCATGCTGGCAGCAGCTTTCACCGGCGCGATTGTCAGCGCCAACACGCAAAGCGCCTGGATTGGTGCACTGGCTGGCGTGCTGGCGGGTGTGGCACTTGCACTGCTGCTGGCATTTTTCCATTTGCAAATGAACGGCGATTTGGTGCTCGGCGGCGTGGCGATCAACATTCTGGGGTCGGCAGGCACAGTTGCGCTCATGGTGCAGTTGACAGGCGATCAGTCCAGCACATCCGGCTTGAAAAGTCTGCTGATGCCAACGATCGATCTGCCGATCCTGAAGTCGATCCCGCTCATAGGCGATTTTCTGTATGTAGTGCTCGGTACGCAAAACGTTGTGACATGGCTTGCGCTGTTGAGCGTCGCGGCGATCTGGTTTTTATTGTATCGCACGCCGATCGGTCGGCACATTCGCGCGGTGGGTGAAAACCCGGATGCAGCGGCGTCAGTCGGCATCGATGTGCGGCGCATTCGCTATCTGGCGTTGGGGCTGAGCGGCGCGTTAGCCGGGTTGGGCGGCGTGTACATGAGCATGGGCTACCTGACCAGCTTCATCCGCGACATGACCGCCGGACGTGGTTTTATTGCATTGGCGACGCCTGCTCTTGGCAATAATGCGCCGCTCGGCACTGCGCTTGCTTCGCTATTCTTTGGCTTTGCCTATGCGTTCAGCCTGCGCCTTGGCACGCTTAATATTCCGCCCGAATACGCGCAGATGATCCCCTATGTGGCGACGATTCTGGCACTTGTGCTGAACGCGCTCAGCATCCGGCGGGTGGCAGCGGCACGCGCTCGCCAGTATCGAGAAGCGCGCGGAGCATCGTAAATTTGTTGCGCTTGGTTTGTGCGCATCCAAAATTCCGAAACGCACCAAAATGTGCTATCATAAGCTGCAATCATTACGTCCCATGTTAAGCTACAGGATCGGAATTTATGCCAGCAAATACCGATGCGCTGATTCAAGAAGGGGTGGCCGCGCTTAAAGCGGGTCGCAAGCAGGAAGCCTATCAAGCGCTTGCCAAAGCAGTCGATATTGATTCCAGCAACGAGCAAGCCTGGTTATGGCTGAGCGGCGCGGTCGATACCAACGAAGAGCGTCAGTTGTGCCTGGAAAACGTGCTGACACTCAACCCCGGCAACGCAAAAGCGCGAAAAGGGCTTGACGAACTGCTCAAAAAGATGGGGAACGCAGCACCAACTCCACCAAAAAGTATCGATCCGTTCGGTGGGGCGTTTGATAGCAGCCCGTTCGCGAGTGCGACCAGCCCCTTTGCGGGCACTGGCTTCGACTCGAACCCCTACAAGGATACGCACAACGAGCCAGCCCTTGGCGGTTGGTCGAACAGCGATCTGCCTGCCACCAGCGTAGAATGGGGACTGCCCGATAGCGCGCCGTCCGCAAGCACTGCCGCTGCCAATGATGCACAGTCCACCTACGATCAACAGTACGACGATTGGGTAGCGGGTATGTCACTCGGTACCAGCAGTTCGGCCAGCAGCGCGCCAGCCTTTGACAGCGATTTCAATCCGAGCAGCGGGCCATTCGGCAGCAGCGCGACCTTCGATGATGCGCCCGCCGACACTTACGATCCTAGCCCATTCAACGCGCGCCGTCCGGGGCCAGTGCCGATCGATCCTTACGCCGATAGCAACGAGTCGGTCAACCCATTTGGCGATCCGTACGGTGATCAATCCGCGAGCAATTCAGCGAACTCACCCTTCAATGTACAGGGCAATACGTCGGGACGCGGCGGATCATCAGCGTTCACTGAAGCGCCCGAATCTGCCAATAGCTCAGGCGGTAATGCGTTTAATTTCGGCAGCGATGCGCCTGTTGTAACTGCTCAGCGTAAAAATGCACCCGCTTTTGATCCGCTGTACGATGAGCAGCCCATTGCGCCGAGTACGCCCATCAAGTCTGCTGGCAGCGGTGGCGTCTTTACCACAGTAGATAGTACCAGCTTCCAGGCGCCTTCCGTTTACTTTCAGAAAATACCGGATGAAATTCAAGTCCGGCGTATCAGCCCGCTGTTAATTGCGACGCTGATCATTTTATTGGTGCTCAATATTGGTTCAATCGCGTTTTTGTTTTCAGCGCTTGCGCCGCACTGAATCAAGCCTTGAATATCAGCCGCTAACTTATACGCCTCTCATGTATGCCTCACATGCGACTCACACAAGAGTTCTATGATAAGGTCAATCTACAGCGGCAAAGTTAGTTGTGTATTGTTAGGCTGTTGTGGACGTAGGTATACTGCGCAGCATTCAACGGTTGTCGTTGCGATGTTCGCAGGAAGCCAAACCAGCAGACCGCCCGCGTGTTCTCCCCCCTGCATAGCGACGGTCTGTTGGCTTTCCTGGCAATGTTCACTGCTAACGCTCAATCAGTGGATCGACGCGAAATGATTCGGTGAACGCCTCAGCACACTCTAGCTTACGAAAATTAACCTGTTCGTGCTGCCGACATAATGCTAAACCGCGCTCAAAGACCGCCTGATAGGGTGTCCCTTTGAGTTGTTCGTAGCTGCCCATGCCTACCGCCAGCGGTAAAATTGGCGCAAGGCTTGGTGCGCATACATATACATCCGAGTCGGCTTCTACCTTTTCACGGCGTACTACTCCACCAAAGCCTATAAATAAATCAACCGAGTCTTTGGTGCGCAAATCGCTCATGCCATCACCGACCATCATACGCCGTCCCCATTGATCGCCTGCCAATTGACGCACGATTTCGGGCTTGCCTGCCGAGACGGTCAGCGGGCTTTCGTCGTAATCCAAATAGGCTTGATCGTTGTGCGCGTCAGGCGCATAATACTTCCACCAATCCCCTGAGAGTTCATTGAACTCCAGTTCGACTGCACGAATTCGATCGGTTGGCACGCCCAAACGCTCACCGAAGCCACGCACCGGCGCTGCTAATCCACCGCTGATGATGAATACGCGCTTGCCCAAAAAATGCAGCGCCGCGACAACATCCTGCGCATCGGGCACCAAACGATCCCAATAAAGTTGTTCGATGCTGGCAAGCTGGCCGCGCGTCGGACGAATAGCTTTCAGGCGTTTACCGTACACATCGCTTAAATCAAGATCGCCGTCCATCGCTTTTTGTGTTAATAAGCCGACGCGTCCTTCTTTCCCTTTGAGACGTGCCAATTCATCGACGCCTTCAATGGCGGACAGCGTGCTATCGCAATCAAAAAAGATCAGATCGAAACTTGTCCAGCGCATCATATGCTTTATCGCCTACGGTAAACTAACTATCGGCACAACATCCTGTCATTTTACCATAAGGTTCGGGGTGCGGAGGTTGTGCAAGTTGCCTAAAAGCGTGCAGAGGTGGCTTACGTGCTGCCTCTGCATCTGAACGTTTGAGTAGTCGAACGATCCACCATACGGGATTTCTGACTTACGCAGCAACCGTACTGGATAATGCCTGACCCACAGGCGTTTCTGAAGCCAGATCGACATTGCGCGTATTGCGCAGCCAGATCGATCCAACGATGAAGGTCATCAATCCGATCGCAATTGGAAAGAGCAGCCCCGCATAGAGGTTGCCAGTGGCAGTCGCTAACGCGGTTGCCAGCACCGGAATCAGTCCGCCGAACCAGCCGTTACCGAAGTGGTAAGGCAGCGACATCGACGTATAGCGAATTTTAGTGGGAAACAGCTCAACCAAAAAGGCCGCGATAGGCCCATACACCATTGTCACAAAAACAACTTGTACGAAGATCAATGCAATTAACAAGGCCGGGCTGTAAGCTGGATTATCAGGCGGCACTGCTGCAATCTGCGCTTGCGCCAGCGCCACTTTGGCGGGTTCCAAGAAAGGACGCGCTGAATACATGAGCGTATAAATCGGCAAATAAGCGATCGCCGCGATCAAACAGCCTGCCATGATCAAAGGCTTGCGGCCAATTCGATCCGATAATGCGCCCATCACCACAAACAGCGGAGTTCCCAACAGAAGCGCAACTGCAACGATCGTGTTGGCTGTATTGAAATCAACTTTCATGACATTCTGCAAGAAAGTGGACGAATAGAACTGTCCGGTATACCAGATCGCGCCTTGACCCGCTGTCGCACCGAACAACGCAAGCAGCACCATCCGGCGGTTATAAGGATTACCGAAACTTTCGCGCAGTGGATTCTTAGAAGTTTTGCCATCCGCTTTCAGCTTCAGGTACATGGGCGACTCACGCAGCGAGAAACGGATGTACATGGAGACGAGGACCAGCAGCGCTGAGAAGAAGAACGGAATCCGCCAACCCCAATCGGCAAATGCAGCACTGCCCAACGTGTTGCGCGTCACCAGGATGACGATCAAGGACAGGAACAGGCCGAAGGTTGCTGTAATCTGAATGAAGCTGGTGAAAAAGCCGCGCCGATTGGCGGGCGAGTTCTCCGCAACGTAAGTCGCTGCACCACCATATTCACCACCGAGCGCTAGCCCCTCAAGCAAGCGTAAGCCCACCAGCAGCAGCGGCGCAAGCACGCCGATCTGTGCCAACCCTGGCAGCAAACCGATCGCGGCGGTGGACAAACCCATGATGGTCATGGTCACTAAAAAGGTATATTTGCGTCCAACAATATCGCCTACCCGCCCAAACACCAGCGCGCCGAACGGTCGCACGAGGAAGCCGGTGGCATACGTCGCCAGCCACAGTAAGACGGATTGACCGGGATCCTTGGTGCCGAAAAAGTAGGGTGCGATCACAAAGGTGAGGCTGCCGAATAAATAGAAATCGTACCACTCGATCATCGTGCCAACCGATGAGGCAATGATGATCCGCGCGATCCCTTGCGGCTTTGCATCGGTCTGCAAAATTGGAACAGAAACAGGTACTGCCATGATTAAAAATTTTCCTTTTTGAGACTTTAATTTTCCCCACAAATGGGTGTGTAAATAATACAACAAATAGGTTTCAAAGAGTCGCCAAGAGTTCACGGAAACAGTACCAAAAGTTCGGGGTCGGTGTGAGCCGACCCCAATTTAATTTGCAGACGTGTTGAGAGAACAAACAGCAATCAGCGTTAACCGTTTACCATTTGCTTTTCGCGGCGCTTCTGCTCTTTTTGACGCTCTTCGTTGTTGAGCACGCGTTTCCGAATGCGTAAATTGAGCGGCGTCACTTCGATTAGTTCGTCTTCGGCCAGGAATTCGATGCAGTCATCCAGGCTCATATTACGCGGCGGCGTCAGGCGAATGCCTTCTTCCGCAAAGCTCTTGCGCATGTTCGTCACATGCTTAGCTTTAGCGACGTTCACGCTCAGGTCTTCAGGGCGGATGTGCTCACCGACGACCATGCCTTCGTACACTTCAGTTTGCGGGCCGATGAACAGGTTGCCGCGCAGTTGTGCGTTATCCAACCCGTAGGAGGTCGCCACGCCAGTCTCCCAGGCAACAAGGCTGCCGAACTGACGCCCCGGTATTGGCCCGGAGATCGGCAAATAGCTGTGAAACAGACTGTTGATCTGTCCCATGCCGCTGGTGGCCGTCATGAATTGCTGGCGAAAGCCGAGCAAGCCGCGCGTTGGCACCAGGTATTTAAGATAGGTCGTCCCGTTTTCGCTGCGCATGTCGTTCATCAGACCGCGCCGCCCGCCGAGCAGCTCAACGATTGTGCCGACTGCCGAATCCGCTGATTCGATATGTACTTCTTCAACAGGCTCGATCAGATCGCCCGTTTCAGGGTCGCGCTTGTAGATCACTTCAGCTTTGCTGACCTGAAACTCGTAGCCTTCACGGCGCATCGTTTCGATCAGAATGCCCAGATGCAATTCGCCGCGTCCACTGACCACGAATTGATCCGCCTGATCGGTCTCGTTAACGCGCAGCGCCACGTTATGCTGCAATTCGCTGTACAGCCGATCGCGCAAACGGCGTGATGTGCCCCAACCCGTCTTGCCTTCACGACCCGAAAAAGGCGAAGTATTGACGCCAAACGTCATACGTACCGTCGGCTCTTCGACATGAATGGGTGGCAGCGGATTGGCATTAGCGGGATCAGTAATCGTATCGCTGATCGCAAACGTGTCAAAGCCGCTGAGCGCACAAATATCGCCCGCGCTCACTTCGTCCACTTCCTGACGCGCCAGGTTGTGATACGTGAACAGGTATTGAAGTTTGCCCGTACTGCGTTCGCCTTCAGCGGTGATGCGCACAACCGACATGCCCTTTTTGAGCACGCCGGAAGACAGCCGCCCAACGCCGATTTGACCCTTGTAGTCGTCATATTCGAGCGTCGTGATCAGCAGGCGCGCTGGTTCGTCGGGGTCTACCAACGGCCCCGGAATGCGCGTCAGGATCGTTTCAAACAAAGGCGTCAGATCGTCGGCCAGGTGCTCTGCCGTCAAACCCGCTCTGCCCGTCAAGCCGATCGCGTACACGACCGGGAAATCTGCTTGTTCTTCACTCGCGCCTAGCTCGATGAACAAATCGAACGTTTCGTTGAGCGCTTCCACAGGCCGCGCGTTAGGGCGATCGACCTTGTTCACGACGACGATGATCTGCAATCCCATTTCGAGCGCTTTACGCAGCACAAAACGTGTTTGCGGCATTGGACCCTCGACCGCATCGATCAACAGCAGCGCACCGTCCACCATGTTCAACACGCGCTCGACTTCGCCGCCAAAGTCGGCGTGGCCGGGCGTATCGACGATGTTGATCTTCATCCCGCCCCACGTCACTGCCGTATTTTTGGCAAGGATCGTGATGCCGCGCTCGCGTTCGATGTCGTTCGAATCCAGGATGCGTTCGCCCGCCGTATCGGCGTTGCGAAACACTTTTGACTGCTTGAGTAACCCATCCACGAGCGTTGTTTTGCCGTGGTCAACGTGCGCAATAATGGCGATGTTGCGAATATCGTTACGTACTTCGCTCACCCGTAAGCCCCCGATCACTTGAAAATCCGAGTTATTATAACAGATTGAGTGCCAAATTACGAGCGGCGATTTTTGGATGACCCCTAACCCCCACCCTTTCCCGATTACAGGGGAAGGGAGTCAGAAGGAAGGGAGCAAGCTGTTCACTGTTAACAGGATTAAAAATGCAAAATACGGTTCAAACCATTCACGAGCGGGTAGCGGCTCAGCGCGACGCGATCATCCGATTTTTGCGCGAATTGTGCGCCATTCCGAGTTACGACAGTCAGATCGCGGAAGTGGGCGAACGGGCAGCACAGGAAATGCGCGCGCTCGGCTTTGATGAAGTGCGGTTCGATCGGATGGGCAATGTGTTAGGGCGCATTGGCAGCGGCGCAACGATTTTGTTGTATGACAGCCACATTGATACGGTCGGTGTGGGCGATCGCGCGGAATGGCATTGGGATCCCTTCACAGGCAAAGTGGAAGACGGAGTTCTGTACGCGCGGGGCGCCAGCGATGAAAAAGGCAGCACGCCCGGCATGATCTACGGGTTGGCGTTGGCGCGCGATCTCGGCTTATTGGATGGCTATACCGCGTATTACTTCGGCAACATGGAAGAATGGTGCGACGGGATCGCGCCGCACGCATTGGTTGAAGTTGAAGGGATCCACCCGGATTTCGTGGTGATCGGTGAGCCAACGCGGATGCAAATCTATCGCGGTCACAAGGGGCGCGTGGAGATGCAAATCATCGCGAAAGGGCGAAGTGCGCACGCCGCCAGCAACTTTTTGGGCGATAACGCGATCTACAAATTGCTACCGATCATCGAAAAGATCAGCCAGCTAGAACCGCAGTTGGGTGATGATCCGTTTTTGGGGCATGGCCGGATCACGGTCACTGATTTACACGTCAAAACGCCGTCGATCAACGCTGTGCCCGATGAAGCAACCGCCTTTATCGATCGGCGCATGACCTTTGGCGAAACGTCGGATCAGGTGCTTGATCAAGTGCGCCAACTCGTCGGCAGTGCGCCCGATGTGCATATGGAACTGCTGCATTACGCCGAGCCGAGCTATACCGGATTCGTGTTTCCGGTCGATAAGATTTTCCCATCGTGGGTGCTCCCCGAAGATCATCCGCTGGTGCAAGCGGGTCAGCAAACGCTGCAATGGCTCAACGGTGCAGCGCCCATAACGGGCAAGTGGGATTTCTCCACTAATGGTACGTACTGGATGGGCAAGGCGGGCATTCCGAGCATTGGCTTTGGCCCCGGCGATGAAATCCACGCGCACACGGTGATCGATCAGGTAAACTTGGATGATGTGGTGCGCGCGACAGCATTTTATGCGCTGCTGCCCGCCCTGATTAAACATGAGCAAAAAGGATGAACCGTGAAAATCAGTTGGCTTGAAAAAGAATTGTTAGCCGCCGGACCTACTCCAATCGACCGGAAAGATATGCAATCGCTCAAAGATCAGGGAATCGGTGCGGTCGTTTCGTTGACCGAACATCCGCTGACCGGCAAGCGCTTAATTCCGTCCGACACCTTCGCAGCGCTCGACTTGATCTATTTGCACGCGCCCATCCCGGACGGTCAAGCGCCTGATCACGCAACGGCGCAAACGGTGATCGGCTTCATCAAAGCGCAAACAGCGGAGGGGCGCGCAACTTATATTCACTGTGCGGCGGGCGTCGGACGCACGGGCACAGTTTTACACGCGTACTATTTGGCGAATGGGCATACTTTGGAAGCAGCTCAGCAAAAGGTGAAGGCGGGGCGCATAGAATGCACATTTTCCATTTTGTCGCAAAGTCAGCGCGATTTTCTGAGCACTTTCAAGGTTTGAAAAATACAGATGGAAACGTGCTGCACGCTGACGCGCTCACTCGCAATGCGTCACTTTGCCTTCAGCCGCGCGCAGCAATCGATCGTTGATCGCCAGGCCAAGGCCGATCGGCGGAAAAGTGCGCGCCAGAATTACATCGATCGGTTGATCGTCCAGATCGCGCAATCCGGCGAATAAGGCGCGCGCTACCGATTCCAGGTCGGCCAACGTGCCCAACTGTACTTGTGGGACTGATAAATCAGCCAGCGCGGGCACATCATCCGTCGCGATCAACAGGCCGACTCGTTGCTCCTGTGCAATCAAGTTGAGCGCCGTCTTGCGGATCATAGCGCGCACAGCAGTGTCGCTCCCTTCAAACAGATGCAGCGGAATACGCGGCGCGTAATGTTTGAGCAGCATCCCCGGCGCGGGCAGTGCTTCACCGTTTGCTTCAACCGCTTTGATATAGCGGCGCGTGATCTCTATATCGGGCGCGATTTGGCGCAGTGCTTCCAAACTGACGCCGCCCGGACGCAAGACCTGTGGATGCGCGGCGCTCACATCTACGATCGTCGATTCAACGCCGATGTTTGTTGCGCCACCGTCCAGAATTAGTGTCAGGCGTCCGGCGAGATCGTCATAAACGTGCTGCGCCGTAGTCGGGCTGGTATGCGCGAAACGGTTGGCGCTCGGCGCGGCGATCGGCAGCCCTGCCGCTCTGATCAGCGCCAACGCGACCGGATGGGCTGGCATTCGCACGGCAACCGTCGGCAGTCCGGCACTCACCGATGCGGGAACGTGCGATCGGCGGGTCAGAATCAACGTAAGCGCGCCCGGCCAAAACGCAGCGATCAAGCGTTCTGCAAGCGGCGGCATATGGGTGACAATCGCGTCAAGCTGTGCAGCATCGGCAACATGAACGATCAGCGGATCGGTGGTAGGGCGACCTTTAGCGGCAAAAATCCGTGCAAGGGCAGCGCTGTCCAAGGCATTTGCGCCGAGGCCATATACGGTTTCGGTCGGAAAAGCGACCAATTCTCCGGCGCGAATGAGGGCGGCAGCTTCAGCGATGGTCGCCGGAGTTGCCGCCACGACGCGCGTTATTTGCGGATCAGAAAGCGCCATTGAGCCGTTGGCAGTGCATCGACACTGAGCAAACTGTAGCCGCGCAGATCGCACCAATTTGCGATCTCATCAACGGCGTTCGGATCGTCACTGACAAATTCGAGCACATCGCCACTGTGCAGCTTTGCCAGGCGGCTGTTGAGATATAAGAGCACTTCATAGCAAACTTTAAGGTGCGTGCTGAAGGTATCTTGCGGCATTTGAGCGGGAAGCATCATTTCTCGATCTATAACGTTACGCGTACCGAATTCGGATCGTCAGTCGGCCATTGCACGTATACATCGCCATCGGTGACGCGCGTTGGGTAGGTGCGCAAAGCTCTGCGCTGCCGTATGAGCGCCAGCGCTGACCCGACCAGCGGCGGGAAAGTTGACCACTCAACCACCGATCCGTCACGGACATTGAAACTACTGTGATGCAGAGCGCATAGCAAAACGCATTGGTCATCAACTTTGCTGTTTGACAGTGGAAACACCATATGACTGCAAAAACCCTGCAAGATGTAGGCTTCATCACCGCAGCGCGTCATGATCAGGCGTTGGCCGTTGACGGAAAAGCCAAGCGCTTTATCTTCGGTCACTTGCTGTAAAGGGCACACGCGCACCCAATTTTGAGTCGAGTTAGACATAGTAAATCGTGCTTCGTCCCAATTTTTAACTGTTACACCATACAATCATAACATCTAAATCCGCAAGCATGATATAATACGTATAACAAATGTAAACAATGCTTGCCGTGAGGAGTATCCAATGCCACATGTTGCTTTGCCTGAATTGATTGTTGTGCTGGTCATCGTGATCGTGCTTTTTGGCGCTGGTCGCGTATCGAAACTGGGCGGTGAACTCGGCGTCGCTATTCGTGATTTCCGTAAAGGTTTGAGTGACGATCCGAACGCGCCAGTCATGCCGAGCGTGCCTGTTATGCCGAGCGCAACGGTCGTGCCCACCAGCAAAATGACTGATACGATCGACACCACCACCCCGCCGATCAATCGCTAACAACTTCCCTGACTCGCCTCACCTTGCGCACAACGTGCCTTGATCCTTCCGCGTAAGGTGAGCGAAACCTCTACAAAGCTGAAAAGTTGGTCTCATTTCACATAACGCCTTATTTGGCAGGGCCTTATTGGCACAGCGCATCTTTTTGGGTAAGGTTAGCATAGTCGCTTGCCTGTCACAGAAAGTGCTATGCAAATCGAGTTCAGCCAACTGGCGCATGTGCCGCTGTTAGAGGGCTTACAACCCGACGACTTCAACGAGCTGTTGACGATGCTCGAAGTACGTACCTATGGTGCGGGCGAAACCTTATTCATCAAAGGCGATCCGGGTGGCGCTTTGATGATCGTGCTAAGTGGCGAAGTGGATTTGTTCATTTACGATGAACACAACACCAAGATTGTTTTGTCGCAGATTACAGCAGGCGGCTTTTTCGGTGAAGTGACCGTGTTCGACAACAGTCCGCGCAGCACCAATGCGCTGGCGACACAAGCTACTCAGATCGTCATTTTGCGCCAGGAAGCAATGACAAACTTTCTGCACAAGCACCCTGATACGGCGATCCACATGATCATGGTGTTGTCGCGGCGCTTGCGCGATACGACTCAGCTCATCAGCGCTAAAAACATCAACGCCTTTCAGATGCTGCAACAGTCGAGCCACGCCTGGGAAAGAATCGCCGATCGCCTGTCCGGGCTGGTCGGATCGTGGGGCTATTTGCTTGGCCTGTTCGTGATGATCGGGCTGTGGCTGACGCTTTCCGCGCTGAGTGGATCACATGATTTTCCGACGCCCTACGATGCGCTTGGCATTCTGATCACCACGTTGGGCGCGCTGCAACTGCCCTTGATCATGATGAGTCAGAAGCGGCAGGATCACTTCGAGCAGATTCAAGCGGAACTGGATCATCAGGTGAACGTGCGTGCGCAGTTGTCCATTCTGGAAGTCACGCGCAAGCTGGATTGGTTGCAAGAAGCGATGCTCAGTCAAACCATACGGCTTGAGAAAATCGAGGTTGATCACGAAAGCCTGCATAGCGATTCACCCATAAACCCGAACGAACATCCTGAACTGGTCAACACGAAAGGTTCTGCATAGTGCTCCAACTTCCTGAGATTCAAGCGCTACGTACCCTCGATCGGGATGGGCGTTTGCTGTTCGCAACGCGCGTGGTGCGTATGTTCGCGTACGGCTTTTTATCGGTCGTGCTGGCACTGTATTTGAAGGGACTCGGCCTGGATGATATACAAGTCGGCGCAGTGCTGACCGCGACGTTGGCGGGCGATGTGGTGATCTCGCTGGCGATTACGAATGTTGCCGATCGAGTGGGGCGGCGACGGATGCTGCTCATTGGTGCAGGGCTGATGGTGTTGGCAGGGGTCATTTTCGCCTTGACCAGCAACATCTTTTTGTTGGTGATCACCGCCATTATCGGCACGATCAGCCCTAGCGGGAATGAAGTCGGGCCGTTCTTGCCGATCGAGCAAGCCGCACTCAGTCAACGCCTTGCCGATACTCAGCGGACAGCCGCCTTTGCCTGGTACAGCCTGATCGGATCGGTGGCAACGGCCTTTGGCGCGTTAGCAGGTGGCGTATTGTCGGAAATTTTGCAGCGCGGCGGCATGAGCGAATTGAACAGCTATCGCGTCGTGCTGATCGGCTACGGCTTAATCGGCGTGGTGTTGGCGGTGATGTTCACGCGCTTATCCGCCGCTGTCGAATTACCGCCGAGCGCACCTGATCAAGCACCAGTCAGGACACGCTTCGGGCTGCATCGCTCACAAGGGATCGTGCTGCGCCTGTCGCTGCTGTTCGTGATTGATGCATTCGCAGGTGGGTTGGTAGTGCAAGCGCTGGTGGCGGAATGGTTCAACCGCCGTTATGGGTTCAATCTGGCACAAATCGGCGGCATCTTCTTCGGCACGAATCTATTGGCGGGACTGTCAGCATTGGCGGCGGCGCGTATCGCAGGACGGATCGGGCTGATCAATACGATGGTCTTAACGCATGTGCCATCCAATATTCTGCTGCTGATGGTGCCGCTCATGCCCACACCTACGCTGGCGATCCTGTGCCTGTTAGCGCGGTTCAGCATCTCGCAAATGGACGTGCCGACGCGCCAATCGTACACAATGGCAGTCGTCGCACCTGATGAACGATCGGCGGCGTCCGGCATCACGAATATCGCGCGGACGGCGGCTACCTCGCTGTCGTTTCCGGTCACAGGTGGGTTTTTCAGCGTGGGATTGCTCAGCGCGCCGTTCCTGCTTGCGGGCGGCCTGAAACTGATCTACGATTTCGCCTTGTTGCGCCAATTCAGTGCGATCAAACCACCGGAAGAACAGCTTCCTGCAAAATAGAGGGCAAGGTTTGCGCGACCCTTTTGCTATATGATGATAGCTGTGTTAAGGTTTGCGTGAAATGTGTAAATCTGTTTTAAGATTAAAGTGGGTTTTGCGTTACACGGAGTTTTGATGGAAGCACTCTCTGTATTAATCGTGGAAGACGAACCTGATTTGCTTGCACTATTTCAAACGGTCTTGAAGCGCAGTCGCCGTATTGACACTATCTTAACTGCCAGTGGGGGTGAAGCTGCTATCCGTATTTTGAAGCAAGAAGTCCCGAACTTGGTCATATTGGATCTGGCAATGCCGCATGTCAGTGGCAACGATGTGATTCGCTACATCTTATCTGAGCCGCGTCTGGACAAAATGCTGGTGATGGTGGTGACTGCCGTACCGATGCGCCTTTCCAATGAGTCCATACCGCGCGTTGCTATGACACTCATTAAGCCCGTGTCACCACGCAATCTGGAAGCAGGCGTTATGCAACTGCTGACCAGCCCGCATCTTGAATCACTCGAAAGCAGCACTGAAGAGGCGTCACGCTGATTCGTATCGACGTTTTTACGCTGTTTCCAGCCATGTTTGAAGGACCGCTCACTGAAAGCATCCTCAAACGGGCGCAAGAAAACGAACTGCTGCACATTGCACTGCACAACATTCGCGATTACACGTCCGACAAACACCATGTGACCGACGAACCCCCTTTTGGCGGCGGTGGCGGTATGTTGATGAAAGTTGAGCCGCTGGTGACCGCTGTTGAGACAATTTTGCATGATCATCCACAAAACGACGCGCCAAATAGTGATAACACCAACAACGCAGCTATCCCTGTTATTCTGACTACCCCTAAAGGTCGCTTGTTCACTCAGGCAGATGCCCAAAAGCTGGCGACTTACCCGCGCATTGCGATCATTTGCGGGCGCTACGAAGGGATCGACGAACGCGTGCGTCAGCTTGTCGTCACTGACGAGATCAGTATCGGTGATTATGTGCTGACGGGTGGCGAACTGCCTGCCATGGTGATCATTGACGCGCTCGCTCGTAACATCCCTGGTGTGCTCGGCGCAGCAGATGCAGCGACCAACGACTCGCACGCTACCGGACTTCTGGAACACGCATTGTATACACGCCCACCCTCATTTCGCGGGTTGGACGTGCCGCCCGAACTGTTGAAAGGCGATCACGCCGCGATCGAACGTTGGCGGCGGCGTGATGCAATCTGGCGTACCTGGGAGCGTCGTCCCGATCTGCTCATTCACGCGCCGCTCAGCGACGACGAACGCTACTATCTGGCACGACTTGCCCGCACTGATGAGCCGCCCCACAACGCTTGACGCGCGCCCACTATGCGCTATAATTCGATCACTGCCAACTCACGGTATATGCCGCACGTTGCCAGTTTTGTTCACCAAGTAAAGCAGCATGAAATGACCGATTTAGTTACCCCAACATTACGTCCTCGGATTTTCCCACGGGTTGACCTGATCGCGCCTTGATTTGACTGTCTGATTGTTAGACATTAATCGCGTGACCACGCCGTTCGGAAGCATCCGGGCGGCGTTTTTGATTCCCGTTCATCATCATACGCAGTCAATGAAAGGTACAGTACATGTCCGAACCTACTTTACACGTTTTGAGTTTGATCAACGTCAGCAAAAGTTATGGCGCAAAGCCTGTGCTCGATCGCGTTTCGCTCACTATCAATCGGCGTGACCGGATCGGCGTGGTGGGCGAAAATGGCGCTGGCAAAACGACGCTCGCGCGGATTATCATGGGTACGCTTGCGGCTGACAGCGGCCAAAAGCGCTTGGAACCCGATCTGGAAATCGGTTATTTGCCACAAGAGGCCGCGTTGGATGAGCCGATCAGCGTTCAGCAGTTTTTGGATCGATCACTAGGGCAGTTGGAGACGCTCAAAAACGAGCTGAGTGCTGCTGAAGAAGCGTTGAGCGCACCATCACTCAGCACCGATGCAATGACCGCTTTGCTCGATCGGTATGGACAGCTTCAGGAGCTTTTTGCACAGCGCGGCGGCTACGACAGCGATTATCAGCTTGAGCAGATTTTTGCTGGCCTTGATCTGGCGCACATCGATCGATCGCGGCTTGTGCAGACGCTCAGCGGTGGCGAAAAGACGCGCGTCTTGTTTGCAGCTCTGCTGATCAGCGCGCCTGCCGTATTGATCCTTGACGAGCCGACCAATCATCTGGATATTCACGCGCTGGAATGGCTCGAAAGCTACCTGCTGAATTATCAGGGCGCGCTGTTCATCATTTCGCATGATCGGCGCTTTCTGAACAAAATTGTCACGCAAATTGTGGAGCTGTCACCATTCGAGCATACGCTGACGGCCTATGCGGGCAACTATGATTTTTATCTGACCGAGCGTGAGCGGCTGCGCGAAAAGCATCAGCAAGCGTACACGGATCAGCAAGCCGAGATCAAAGAGCTGGAAGGCTATATCAAGACGAAAACGCATTCACCACGCGCCGCCCGCGCTTCCCCTGACAACGATAAGTTTCTGGCGCATTTCCGGCAAGCGGGGTCTGAGCGTTCGGCCAGCCGTGACATCAATGTTGCCAAAAAGCGGCTTGAGGAATTGTCCAAGGACCCAATCGCCAAACCCCCGCACCGTTGGCACATCAACCCGGAATTTGCGCCGGAAACGTTCGCCAGCCGCGATGTGATCCGCTTTGAGCAGGTATCGAAAAGCTACGAGGGGCGCTGCCTGTTTGCAGGGGTGAACGCCACCTTACACGGCGGCGACCGAATCGTGTTGCAAGGCGATAATGGTGCGGGCAAAACGACGCTCATGCGCCTGATTCTGGGACTCGCCCAAGCGGACAGTGGCACTATCAGGATCGCGGCAGGTGCCAAGATCGGCTATCTGGATCAAGAACAGGAAACGCTCGATTCGCAGCGCACCGTGTTGGAGGAATATAGCCATGACTTGATCGCGCCGGAGAGCGAACACCGCGCCAATCTGCACAAATACGGTTTGTTCGTGGAAGATCAGGTGTACCAGACGATCGGCAGCCTGAGCGTGGGGCAGCGTCGCAAACTGCAAATTGCGCGTTTGATCGCACTGCGGGCAAACGTCCTGCTGCTGGACGAGCCAACCAATCATCTTGACCTGGAGAGCGTCGATCAGTTTGAACAGGCGTTGATCGCGTTTCGTGGCACGGTGCTCGCGATCTCGCACGATCGGTACTTCAGCGAACGGGTCGCGACTGCCATTTGGACGCTGCGCGATGGCGAACTGAGCGGGGCAAGTTAAGCACACACTGAATATTCTAACCAGACCATATGCCTAACTGGACGAAAATACTTTATTATTTTCGTAACCCTTCCCGTTACAATGAGAAACAACAGAATATGCCTGTTAAACGAATTGCGATCATCAATGATAATCAGGAATTTATCGAGACGCTTTCAGAGGTTTTGACGTTGGATGGTTACAAAGTCGAAGGATTCAGTTACGGTCGCTCGCAGATTTTGGGGATAGAACAAAGCAACCGACACATTTAAGCTACTAAATGCTAACCGAAGCTAACATCGTTTGCCTATGCACGTTGGCGATCGTCTGCCAACAAGGAGGTGTCTCTCAAAGTCGTCAGCCGAAGCCAACGACGCTTACGGTGCGCGTGAAGCGACCGTCCAGCTCACCGTCAGGCAGGCTTGGTTATCAGCCAGTGGCCGTAAGCGTGCAGCCG
>Ga0209511_1000873_pt1 | contig 28065 bp, 19 predicted proteins | sample SSSSmetaG_FD_184141 | JGI IMG/M metagenome (GOLD analysis project Ga0209511, IMG submission 184141) | Glacier valley bacterial and archeal communities from Borup Fiord, Nunavut, Canada, to study Microbial Dark Matter (Phase II) - ​SSSS... | ecosystem: Environmental > Aquatic > Freshwater > Ice >... | reverse complement strand
CAAAGCTGAACCGGGAGAGGTACTCGTGTAAAGAGCCAATTAACTGAGGAGCGGAATGAAGGTAAACTTTCACGTTCCGTTTTGGAGACGAGCGGTCCAGGCGACTGAACCGCTTAGTCTAATAACTTTTTATTTTGGTCTATTTTGGTCAAAACGCATGGCACTTTTGACCTACCCGTCCTAATTTGTAGTGCGCTGTAAAACAGGTGTGGCGGAGGAGTCTCTTCTAGCCAGATTTATGCCTATATAAACAGGGTCTCAACCCACTTTACGGAATTCATCCAAATACAACAGAATAAAATAGGATAGCACTCAATAACTTGTACGTTGCTATCTGGCAATTGTCTTATTCTATTCCATTACTATTAAAGTGGGTTGGAACCCTGTTGTTAGAAGTGAGAATGTACAATGGGGTTATATAGATCTTTCAAAAAAAATGTATATACCTTCAGAATTTCACAAAAAACTTAAACGTTCACAATTGCATGCGAATGATGTATTAATAAATCTTGTTGGAGCTTCTATAGGGCGTGCTTGTATTGTTCCTGAGAATATTGGCGAAGCAAATGTTAATCAAGCAGTAGCAGTTATTTCACCTAATAAAGAAAAGTTAAATAGTAAATACCTTTTATACTTTTTGCTTAGTAACTCCACACAAAAAACCCTTCAAGGTGGGAAAGTTGAAACAGCGCGACCTAATATTTCACTTGCTAATTTAAGAGATTTGAGAATTCCTCCTATATCACTTACAGAGCAACGCCGCATCGTCGAATACCTTGAAGGATTACAGGCAAAGGTAGATGCCCTCAAAACCCTCCAGGCCGAAACCGCCGCCGAGCTGGACGCGCTCCTCCCCTCCATCCTGGACAAAGCCTTCAAGGGGGAACTTTAGAATTAAAAGGAATAACTATGGAAGAGTTGAGAAATAAAATATTCAAGATTCTACAAGAAGAATTTGGAGAGTATTCTCACTTTGAAGTTAAAGAACAGGCATCATGGAATACTCTTGAAAAAAAGGCAGAATTTATTCGGGATATGCAAAGTCTTTGCAACTCTTTTACAGACGAACCTTCTCGATATTTAGTTATTGGTTATAACAAACATACAAGAACTTTTAAAGATGTAACCGATTTTGATAATTTTGACGAAGGAAAACTGAGAGACTTCTTCTCTAAATATTTTGAGCCGGAAATTTCTGTAAAATCTCATTGTTTTACCACTGACAATAATGAACATTTCATTGTGTTGGAATTTCCAACCAAAAACCTCCAACCACCTCATGTGATAAAGACTGAAATAAAGAATAACAATAAAGAGAGGTTTTTGGAGCATGGTGAAATATGGATTAAGGGGGGCGGAAAAGGAGGATCATCTGCAAAAAGAAGAGCTACTTCAGATGACATTCGTGGGATGTTTGAAAGGCAATTTGATATTGAAGCCGAAAAAAGAGCACAAGTAAGATTCGAGTTGCACCAGGAAGAAAATAAATTAAAACTTGATGTGAAAGAGTTGATCTCGGCTGAGAATCTGGATATATCCGCAATCTATAGGCTTGATGAGACCTTTATAAAGAGTATTCGGCAATTGGTATTAGAAAACAAAAGTGCTTCTGTTAGATCCTTAGTAGAGGATATTAAAGACAACCTTATAAGCTCTTGGGAACAAGTCAATAGGCGTAAGCACCACGATGTTGACGAGGAAAAAGTTTACAATATAAAAATAAATCATTTGAACCCGTCTTTCAGAAAACTCGTCCTAATTGCGACTACTTTAATTAAACTAAGGGAATTCCCGTCCATATTTGACTCTATTCTACAAGTTTTATCCGATATTTACGCAAGGGGCGCGAATATCGAATATGGGATTGAAAGCCAACTCAACCGTAAATATCCAGATATATATTTATCATTTGCCCTTCCCTCAATAGAATGCGAAACTGCTTTTTATTTGATAGGTGCTTATGCCCTCAAATCCAATAATGTTAGCTATTTAAATAAATTGCTCAACACAAAAACATACTGGCAAACTGGTGAGCCGCAAAGGCATATGGCTTTTATGCTTTTAAGAGGAAACGATAGCTTTCTTAATATCCCAGAACTGCGGACAAATTCACCATATATATTTAAAAATTCCATTGAACTTTTTTCTGAAAGAGGTTCCAGTTCTGATAAAGGTTCTTATCTTATTCCAAACTTCTTCATTGAGAAAGATGAATTAACCCAATTTCTTGCGTCTTTCGATTTTATAATTGCCTTAAATTCAGATGTGTTGTTTAGGAAATGGGTTTCAATAAGGGAGCAACGCGCCAAAGAATTTGAAAAACAGAAAACAACTTTACCTCAAAACACCTCTGAATATGAAATAAAAAGCTTGGGTAATGAAATTATGGGAGAATATTATTATCATGATGAAGCAAGCCCCTTCAAATATTACCCACAATGCATTTCCATCCCTCAAAGTAATATTGCTCTCGTAGTTGAGAGACTGATTGATCTTTATCAAAGTAAGAAATACGAAGAACTCAAACAATTCTTTATTGATGATAAACATTTCAATTTAGACCTGACAAAGTTTGACTTGCGGCTTTATTACACCTTAATTGGTTTGTTTGAGAAGAGTGCAAAACAAGGTTTTAGGGGGTGGATAGCAGGTAGGGGTAATATGGCAATTCAATATTTCTTAAAGGACACTAAAGATAAATACAAATTATAGCTTTAGATTTTACCTAAAAATATGTATGTTACTCACTGACTGAAACCGCCGCCAAACTGGCTGCACTGACAAAGAAGTCAAAGGGGAACTATAACCAAAACAACCTGAAACCTAACCCCCCGCCGGAGCATCCCAATGACCGAGCGTGAGGAACTAGAAACAGCCCTGAATACCCCCGTCACCTCGCCCTCGTAGGCGCAGGAGGCTTTAAATAACACCAATGAATAAAAGGTGGAAAGGACTACTAAATGCACATCAACCGTAAAACCCGTTTTTTCCCGTTGATTGTAATATTGTTACTCTGTTCAATAACCCTCATGCCAGCAATCGCCGCCCCAACTTTTGCTAACACCCCCTTTCAAAACCTCTGGCAGTATAGCGACAAACTGGTAGACGAAATACCGGGCGCGGGTCGAGGCTTCACCTGGGGGCCAAATTCCTTTGGCATACTTCAGGAAAATTATCAGGAAGGAGCAGGCGGCAAACGCCAGGTTCAATACTTCGATAAAAGTCGCATGGAACTATCCGCAAATGGGCAATCCGTAACCAACGGCCTCCTCACCAAAGAACTGGTAACTGGACAACGCCAGGATGGCGATAACACCTTCACCACCCTAACTGCCAGCACCGTCCAGGTAGCCGGTGACGACAACAGCGGCGGTGGCAACGCTATCTCCCCCACCTATGCCAGCTTCAAAAATGTGGTTTCATTTAACCCCGGCGAAAACCGCGCTGACAACCGCCTGAACGGCCCGGTCAACCTCGTAATTGATAAAGCCGGAAATGTCACTAATCTCCCCATTGGACAGGGAACGGCTACTATCCAAACCACCATCGCCGATTATCAGGATGTTCTGGGCCACAACATCCCCCGCGCCTTTTACGACTTCGCCAATCAAACTGCCCGCATCTGGAATGGTAGTGCCTACGTGATTGGCAAGGTCTTTACCGACAACCCCATCGCCAACGTCTTTGGCTATGCCATCACCGAACCTTATTGGATGAAAGCCGTAGTAGCGGGCGAGCAAAAAGATATAATGGTGCAGCTCTACGAACGCCGGGTGCTAACCTACACCCCCTCCAACCCACCCGCTTTCCAGGTAGAAATGGGAAACATCGGGCAACACTATTATAAGTGGCGTTACGGGCAGTCAACTCCAATCCCCACCCCTACACCAACGCCCCCACCCGCAAATAACTCGGCTAGTTGCACCGCTGACAAACCCGCCGTCAGTTCCAACCTGACCATCAATGCCAGCCTTGCCCTCCCTAACGTATCAGGTGGCAACCAAACTCTCTGTCTGGCGGCTAACAAAAACGGCCAACCAGTATCAGGCGCAACCGTCTCATTTAGCGTTGCCTATAAATCAGTCACCAAGAATTTTGATGGCAACCCTACCGGAGCAGATGGCAAATCCACCACCAGCTGGGATGTAGGCGGCCCCACCAAAGGTTTCGAGATAAAAGTAACCGTTAAAGTCACTTTCGGCAGCGAAACTGCCACCACTATAGTAAGCTGGACACCCGCCTAAATAATCCAGTGGTTACCAATTGGGATACAACATTGCTCTCTCCCCCTCTCCCCCCGACCCCCTCCCGCCCCTTGGGGCGGTGGGGGAGTTGAGTTAATACCAAAAATCATTACAATCAAATCACGAGCACCCTAAAGTTTCTGATTGGTATACAGAGTCCTGTGGAGTCAAGGAAAATAAGTAGAAATCAAGTGGCGAAAGCGATGGGAAGTTCCTGCCAGTTAGTAGTGTAACGGGGCGAGAGCCGAGTCTGCTTCATCCACCATCTGCGCTCCAACCCACTCGAAGCCAGCCTGACCTTTTCCCGCCCAAACCTTTGGTTAAGAGTATCCACTGCCGACATCAGTCTCCCTTCTCCCTCTACTTCCCAGGGGTCTGGCCCTTCCAGTAGCCCTAACTGAAAAGCAGATTGAGAACTGAGGTCGGTGACAATAACCCCGGCCTTGATGTAACGATAACCCGGCCTATAAATCTGCTCCAAAGCGTGCTGGGCATAATTTACCAGGGTCGGGCTGAAGCTGCTAGGTTGCGCCAGCCGCATCGTGTAATGATTGGCATAATAAGGTTCTCTGGGATTAAAATGGTTGGTATGAATAAAAACCTGAATAACCCCCGCAACCGACCCCTGCTCCCTGAGTTTCTCGGCGACCCGTGAGCTATAAGTCGCTACTGCCTCCCTTAATTCGGCCAGTTTTGTGACCGAGCCGCCAAAAGAGCGGGTACAGGCAATCGCTTTCTTGGGAGGTGGGGCCAGTTCCAGAGGTAGACAGGGTATACCCCTCAACTCCCAGGCTGTCCGTAACCCGGTGATAGTCAAGTTCTTTTTGAGCCAGCCGTCCGGGGCATATTTCAGATCATAGGCGGTGGAGTAGCCATATTGTCGAAGTAGCCGCCCTCGCTGCCTACCAATACCCCACACATCTTCCACCTCAGTGTTTGCCAGTAGTTCATCCAGCTTTTCGGTGGAGTAAGCACTAATATCGAACACTCCTTCAAGTTCGGGTACCTTTTTGGCCCGTTCGTTAGCGATTTTGGCTAAAGTTTTGGTGATTGCCAGCCCCACCGAAACCGTAATGCCCGTCCAACGCCGCACCGTATCCCGCAGAGTCTTGGAATGCCAATCCAACTCCGCCGGACTAAAGCCCGGTAAAGCTAAAAAGGCTTCGTCAATACTATATGGCTCCATCTGGGGCGCAAAACGGGCCAACACCTGCATGACTCTGGCACTCATGTCAGCATAAAGTGGATAATTTGAAGAAACCACCTCCACCTCATGCTTTTTTACCAGGTCAAGACATTGGAAAAGGGGTTGACCCATCTTAAAACCTAACTTTTTAGCGGCAGCCGAACGCGCTACGATACAGCCATCGTTATTAGATAGCACCAGCAAGGGCTTCCCGGCCAGTTGAGGATTGAGAGCGGCCTCACAGGAAGCGTAGAAATTGTTAGCGTCGGCTAAAAGTATAACTGGTGGCATCCAAACCCTCATTATTTTCAAAAGCATGTAGCACATAGTTGTTCACAATAAACAACGATTCTAATAATTTCAACCTCTCAGGTTATTTCTAAACCGAATGCAGCACACAAGTCACTACACCCCAAACGGCGAAGCTCATCTCTGGTTTGATTTCGAGGGGCAGATAATCTGGGTTTTCAGGGCAAAGGTAGAGTCTGCCTTTTATCTTAGTAAGCCTTTTGACCGTAAACTCCCCATCTACCTCCGCCACCACCACCTGACCAGGTTTAGCCTCAATCGCCCGATCCACAATCAGAATGTCGCCGGAGTAAACCCCGGCCCCGCTCATGCTGTCCCCCGAAACCCGCAGGTAAAAGGTGGCGGCGGGGTGTTTAATCAAAAACTGGTTAAGGTCAAGCGAAGTTTCGATAAAATCGGCGGCAGGGCTAGGGAATCCGGCCCTGACGGTAGAGAGAAATAGGGGCAGGGGTAAATAAGAATAGGATATGGGCTGAAAAAGGGGAAAATCAAATAATGGGTTGGGCATAAATAACCTCACCTTTACTAAATTACAAGCCAGCTGGAAGGAACTCCAACTGCTGGTGGTATGTAGCATATAGTAGCTTAGAATTTAAGTTCTAAGCTACTATAGCACACACGCTACTTGATTGCAACTGGCAATTGGGGGTTGCCCCTCTGGGCGGTGGGGGAATTAAGCTAAACTCCAACTCACGTAATTAATTCCGTAAGGTAAAATGTAACCCACAAAGTGTACAATTAAATTGAGATATTAAATAAACCAATTAACCGGGAAATATCATGCAGACAGACACTCAAGCACAACTAAACATCACTGACCTTATACACCTGGCCGACCTCAAAGATTTGATTGCCGCAGGTAAAAAAGCCGAAGCTATGCCAGCCTTATATAGTTTAGCTTCAAAGTATCCTCAAAATATTGAAATACAAGACCTAATTCGGGCAAGCCTCAACCCAGAAATCCTCTCAGCACCCACCCCAAACCCTTTTCAACTACCAAATAATCCACCTTCGCCTTATCCATCCGCTGCCCCAAATTATCAACCCTATCCTGTGCAACCATCACTGCCCCCTTATCAACCAATAAGTGCGGCAAATTCTGAGAATTTATTCTTGCATTTTCTTGGTTATCTTGCCCTCTGCAATGTTCCCCTGATAGCACTATATTATTTTGTTATCAGCCTCACTTTTCAGTCATCTAATTTTAGAGGGGCAACCTCACACTCAACTCAACTATTTTACCTACAATGGATAGTGGTTACTACCCTGATGATTAGTTCAGCCATTTGGACAATTCTTGACGCTATTAGAATAACCAGAAAATCTGGAAATCAAGCGATAGGGGGTATCGCTTTTGCCAGCATTATATTTGGAGGGTTTTTTCTTGGGTTTCCTTTTTACCTGGCCTACCGCCGAAGGTTCTTATTCCCTTATAGAACTTGATGGGAAAATAGCATCAAGGTAAACAAAGAGAAAACCCCTGAGTCAAAGCAATCGGCCTTATCTGCCAATCGCCCACCGAGGCCGAAAATCCAAACCCTCCAAACAACTCACCAGACCCGCACTCATAACCCGATCATCATGCAAATTAAGCATCCGGCACCGACCACCGCATCAACCGCCCCGGCCCCTCCAAAACCTCAAACTCCACCGCCGCGAACTGCCGCCAGAACAAAGCCGTATCCTCCGCCCCATCCACCTCATACTCCAGATACTGCCCACTCTCCCCCAACCCAACCCCAGCCCAAATCACTCTTCGACTTCGCACTAAACACAAACGGAATAACCTTCCTCCCCAGACTTGCCACCTGCGCGTTTGCACTATATTAATTACTTTGCCTTTAACACCACCAGCTCTTTTTGCTGGTCATTTTTTGCCTTCTTTTCTCCCGATATAGTTCGGAACATTGAGAATTGAAATGTATTAGCCTTTTGAAATTGGCGAAAATTGGGTATAATATAGCTTATGAGAATGGAAATTCTCACAAGTGATGAGTTTCAAAGGGGAAAAGTAGCCCAAAAGAGCTGGGTTTTGAAACGTAAATTCTACGCTGCGACTTTATTTTTGGTGGCACTGGTTGGTGGAGTGCTGTCCGGGGCAAACCTCATGGTGGGAGCCGACTTGCTCGGTCAGTGGCTCGTAGTGCTACTACCAATCGTCGGAATTGTTGGGTTGGTGGTCAGGTTGTCCCGCATCCGGCGTGGTCTGATCGAAAGTTGGGACAACCTACTGGAAGATGAACCAGCGCGCGAGAAGGGAAAATCCAATGTCGGAACAAAGCCTTGAAATCGTACCAGCAACCGAAACAACATTTGTTGTAATTTCTGCCTCCACTCTCCCGCCCCTTGACCAGAATCCGGCAGTAATCTACCTGGCTAATCTTCGCACCACCGGCAGACGTACCCAGACCCACGCTCTCAACGTTCTCGCGGGCCTTTTTTCTAACGGACGGGAAACCGCCCTCTCCTTCCCCTGGCATACCCTCCGCTACCAGCACACCACCGCCGTTCGCGCCCAGCTTGCCGAAAAGTACAAACCCAACACTACAAACAAAATGCTCTCTGCACTCAGGGGAGTGCTGAAGGAAGCCTGGAGGTTGGGGCAAATTACCGCAGAGGAATACCACCGGGCCATAGACATAAAAAGCGTGCGCGGTCAGACCCTACCCAAAGGACGGTCAGTCAAGAATACCGAACTAAAGAAACTGCTCGATGCTTGCGAACGCGATACTTCGCCTGCTGGCAGACGGGATGCCGCACTACTGGCGGTGCTGTACGCTGGCGGGCTGAGACGCTCCGAACTGGTTAATCTGAAGCTGGCTGATTATAGCGAAAGCGCAGGGTCACTTCTGGTGCTGGGAGGCAAGGGTGGCAAAGATCGTTTGTGTTACCTCAGTGGTGGGGCGGCCCAAGCCCTGGCGGAGTGGTTGAAGGTAAGGGGGGTAGAGGCCGGACCGCTCTTTCTACCTATTAATAGGGGTTCTAACCTGATAAACCGGAAGCTGACCGACCAGGCAGTAATGTACATTCTGGGGGAACGCATAAAAGAAGCCGGGATAGCTGGATGCAGCCCGCACGACTTTAGGCGCAGCTTCATTTCGGATTTGCTAGACGCAGGGGCAGACATTGCCACCGTCCAAAAGCTAGTGGGGCATGCCAACGTGACTACCACTGCCCGCTATGACCGACGCGGGGAAGTAACCAAACAGAAGGCCGCAGCGTTAGTAAATGTACCCTTCAGACAGGACGGTGAGAACGAAACAAACCTGATTTCTTAGCGGTCATCACCCCCCTGTCCTACCGATATATTTTTTGCATACGTCTTCTGTTATCAGGGTTTTAACCCACTAACTATAAGTACCGAGCTGAAATGAGACAACTTGATCGACCCTGACTCAAAATTCGAGGAATATCTCATTTTAGATCGTTAGCTCCAAAAGTGGGTTGAAACCCTGTAACAAATATTGGCCCAAAATCTTGATATGAAAAACCTTGCCATTCAGGTGACTCACCTTTAGTAATGTTTATTGTCATATTTTCAAGTTGAGTAAATGGTATATCACAATTTTCCTGCGAAAAGAAAGCTTTGCTATTTAATGAAACTAGGTTAGAAACTTCTTCGATTGCCGCTTGCCGCAGTCCCCGCGCTTCCTCCACTTTGGCGGCCAGTTCCTCGATGCGGGCCACGATGCGGCGTTGCTCGGGAAGGGGAGGTAGGGGGATTTTATAACCCAGTACATCTTTAGGACGTATTGCGGAATAATTAGTGCTACCTTGCGCCTTAACTTGGTCAATAAAAGCGGGGGTACGAATATAAAAATCTAGAAACTGTCTGTCCAAAGCTGTTTCATCTATCTCAAATAAAAAATAGTGGCTACTAACTAACGCGCCTTCTAGTTCGGGCGGAACAATGCCAAATCCGCCCACTTTGGCATCAATTTCTGCAACTAAAAAATCTCCAGTACGGCACACTTGCTGCGCTTTGGTCTTTATTTCTGCTCCAGAAACAAAATCACGTAATACAACTCCTTTGGCGTGAAGTTGAACTCTACAACGTTTGTAGTATTCTAAGTCACTTATCTGAATAAATCCCTTACGTTGTTTAATTACCGTTTCTAATGAAACTTCTAGCCAATTTGCCGTTGTAACTGTCATCTACTAACTCCCGAAAGTGCCTGTTTTATTTCCAGCATCAGTTCGGCGATGCGCTGTTCTTTGCGTAGAATGTCCTCGACCAGTTGTTCGGGCGGCATATGTTCAAAATCCTGGCTGGTATTGGGGTTTTTGATGTCCAGATTGCAGCCGTTAGCCAGAATAGTAGAGGCAGGTACTTTCCAGGCGCGTTCGTTCTCCACGCGGTTTTGCCACCAGGCCAGACAGTCGGCAAACTCTTCAAACTGGATGGGGGCGGTTTTGGTGTAATTCTTGCGGCCTGCGGGGAGGGGTTGCTCATAATACCAGACATGCTGGGTTGGCCCGCCCCGCTCAAAGAACAAAATGTTGGTGGGGATGCCGGTGTAGGGGGCGAATACGCCGTTGGGTAGGCGGACGATGGTGTGCAGGTTAAATTCCTTGAGCATTTCCTCCTTGATGCGGGCGGAAACCCCATCGCCAAAGAGGGTGCCGTTGGGAATGACCACGGCGGCGCGACCCGGTTTGGGCTGGCGGCGCAACTTTCGCATTATCAATTGAAGAAACAGGAGAGCGGTTTCGGAGGTGCGTTTATCGGCGGCGAAATTATTCTGGATGCCCGGTTCTTCCTCGCCACCAAAGGGGGGATTGGTCATAATAACGTCTACGCGCTCCCGGTCGCCCAGGTCGCCCAGGCTAAAACGGAGGCTGTTGCCGGAGTCAATCTGGGGTTCTTCCAGGCCGTGCAGCAATAGGTTCATTTCGGCCATCAGGTAGGGCAGGGGTTTGGCCTCACCACCGAAAAGGCTGCCTTTTTGGAGGGTTTCGCGCTCGGCGTTGGTGGTGGCTTGTTTCTCCAGGTGGTTATAGGTTTCGACCAGAAAGCCGCCCGTGCCGCAAGCCGGGTCTAGCACCACTTCGCCCAGGCGGGGGTTGATGGCCTCGACGATGAATTTCACGACGGCGCGGGGGGTGTAGAACTCGCCGGAGTCGCCCGCCGCGTCGCGCATCTCTTTGAGCAGGGATTCGTAGATATGGCCGATGGTATGAACGTCGTCGGTAGAGCTGAAGTTAATCTGGCTGATTTTGTCGGCGACTTCTTTGAGCAAGTAGCCACTCAGCATGCGGTTGTTGGTGCCATCAAAGACGTTGCGAATGACCCGCTGCCGCCCGCCGGGGTTGTCCTTGCCCAGCTTGCGTAGGTACTCGAACAGGCCGGGGCCGCGCTGGTTGTCGGGGCGGCGGGCTTCGTCGTTGTTGATGAAGGCGATCAGGTCTTCCCCGGTAAAGTTCAGGAGGGGGTTAGTCCAGTCCTGCCAGCGATAGGGGGATTCGATCAGGGGGGTAAATTCCCGGCCTTCAAACTCGGCATCTACGGCTTTGACCTGCTCCTGGTCGTCGAGGAATTTAAGGAACATCATCCAGGCGAGCATGGGGATGCGGTCAAGGTCGCCGTTTAGCCCTTTGTCTTTACGCATGGTGTCGCGGGCGGATTTGAGGATTGAACCGAGCCGCTGGGCGGTGTTCAGGGTTGTGCCGTTCTGGGTAGCTTTAGCCATTTTATAAGAAACCTAACCCCCTAGCCCCCTTCCCTAAAGTGGAAGGGGGGATAATATAAACCTAACCCCCTAGCCCCCTTCCCTAGCAAGGAAGGGGGGATAAGAGGGGAGAGATTTTGCCTCTACATTTAGATTTTAGGCCGCGTATAGCAGTTGTTGTAGTTCTTCCATGCTTTCCATGAGTTTTTTGGCTCCGCCGAAGATTGCGGCGATTTCTTTGGTGTTGCCGAAATTATTGATGGGCGGGAGCCGCAGGAGGTCGGGCAGTTTTAGTTCGATTGGCCCGGCCTGTTCGTATTTGTCGAGAATTGCCAGCAAAATGTTGCGGGCTGGCTCGGAAAATTTGTTGAAATAGTTCTGTTGCTTTCTGACCTGGGCGGCGCGTTGCTGGCGGCTGCGAATTTTGAAATCGGGCGGGTTGAAGGCCAGTTTGCACAGCAGGTCGAAGGGGTCAGCGTCCGGCATGTCCATAATTTCGGCCAGGTGGGATAGCTCGATGCCCTTTTCGTCCAGTGATTCTACCAGAGTTTTGCGGGAATTGCTGTCACTCCAGAGGACGCGGAATTCCTCGGCGGAGGTGGCTTTGTTTCGGACTTGCTCGGCGGTGTAGGTGGTGAATTCGACGGTTCTGAGTACCTTGCCGTTAGCATCCAGCTCCTGCACCGTTTCATGGACGATAGAAACATTAACCTTGCTGAGATAGTATTTGCCGGGCCGTTCGCCGATTTTGTGTTGCTCACCGTAAAGGCTGTTGAAGCCGTAAGGGTCATATTCCGGTTCTTCCGGCTCGGTTGCTTCGTCGGTGGTTACATCTACGGTGGTGGTGACAGTGCCGTTTTCGTCGGTTTCTTCCTTTTCGACCTTAACCGGGTCGCCGTCGAAATCAGGGTCGGCAAATTTCTGGCTGGCGGTTCCGGTATAATCGAGAATGGTGAAATAGAGCTTGCCGTAATCCTCCCGCACCCGTGTGCCGCGCCCGATTATCTGCTTGAACTCGGTCATGGTACCGACCACCCGGAATAGCACCACATTCTTGACGGTGGGAGCATCTAGCCCGGTGCTTAACAGGCGGGAGGTAGTCAGGATAACGGGGTAAGCCGTTTCTACGTCTTTGAAAACATCCAGATAGCCCTTGCCGATTTCGCCATCATTGGCGGTTACTTTGACCACATAATCGGCATGGTCTCTGGTAATATCGGAATTGGCGTTACGGAGTTCCTGGCGCATTTGTTCGGCGTGGTCCTGGTCTACACAAAAGACGATGGTTTTATCCTGGCGATTGGTCTGTTTGAGGTAGTTGGTCAGGTGCTGGGCGACGGCTTTGGTGCGCTGCTTGAGGCTGAGAACCCGCTCAAACTGGGCGGCGGTGTATTCCTTGTCGGGGATTTCGTTATCGTTATCGTCAAGCTGTCCGGCAAAAGGGCGAAAGCCGGTGGTATCAATATCTATCACAATCCGGCGCACCTGATAGGGAGCTAAAAAGCCGTCCTGAATGCCCTGGCGGAGGCTGTAGGTGTAGACAGGTTCGCCAAAATAGTCGTAGGTGTCGCGGTTATCGTCGCGCAAGGGGGTGGCGGTCATGCCGAGCTGAACGGCAGGGGCGAAATATTCCAGGATCTTGCGCCAGCTTGAGTCCACGCCTGCGCTGCCCCGGTGGGCCTCGTCTACAATCAGGAGGTCAAAGAAATCGGTTGGATAATCCTGGTAACAGCCGGGGTAGGTATCATCGCCCGCCAGAGCCTGATAGGTAGCGAAATAAATCTCGCGGGTTTTGAGGGTTTTGCCGCCCTCGATCTTGTAGCGAGCTTCACCGAAGGGGGCAAAGGTTTTGTCTTTGGGGTCGTCTACCAAAAAGGTGCGGTCAGCCAGAAACAGAATGCGGGGGCGAGTGCCTGCCTGGCCTTTGGTATTCCAACGGGCCTGGTATAGTTTCCAGGCAATTTGAAAGGCAATAACGGTTTTGCCAGTGCCAGTAGCCAGGGTTAGCAATACCCGTTTGCTGCCAGTGTGGATTGCTTCCAGGGCGCGGTTGATGGCGATCTGTTGATAATAACGGGGAACTTTGTCGCCAACATGATCGCCGATTAGTAACTTATCATCCAGGGCGGAGTCAAGTCCTTTGTAAGCCCGTAATCTGTTCCAGAGGGCCAGGGGGGTGGGGAAATCCTCAACGGGTTTTTCTTCGCCAGTGGTGAAGTCGAATTCTACGATGCCTTTGCCGTTGGTGGAGTAGGCGAATTTAATATCCATCATCCGGGCGTATTCCATGGCCTGTTGCATCCCGGTGGCGGGGGTCAGATAGTCGGCTTTGGCCTCGACGATTGCCAGGGGGAAACGGCCTCTGTAACGCAACAGGTAGTCGGCCTTCTTAGGGCTGCCGCGCTTGGCATTACCCGCCACGACTCGAATTTGGCCGTCGGTGATTTGATATTGCTCGTCAATATAATCGTCAGTCCAACCAGCGGATTTAAGTTTGGGTAGGACGTATAAACGACAGGTGTTGGCTTCGTTGCTCATTGCTGCTACAACCCCGCTAGGATTAGGTGATGCAAAGTGGTGGCTTGCCTTTTCAGTTTTGGGTTGATATACTGAAGAAAGGTCAGCACTGACCAAAATTAAACAGATTTTTTGTAAATTTAACCTCCTGGAAGCCGTTAACTATCCAGGGGTTTCTTTTTATAAATTTGAGTCTAATTTATCATTATAAGCGGAAATAATCAATACTGGCGATAATTGTGACGATAATCTTATTATTACAAAAGCAGATGTAAAAGGCGAGGGCAACAAGGGGGTGGGGGTTAACTTTCCCCCAAGCTTACCAGGTTCCGCCGCACAATGTTGGTATTGGGATGGTCTTTAACCAATTTCCCCTCGAAAATATTAAGGGCTTTCTCTAAATAAATTTGGGCGTTAAGTAGGTCACCTATATCCTTGAGCAGCATTCCCAGGTTGTTGCAACTTTGGGCAATATCGGGATGTTCCTTGTCAAGTACCTTCTCACGAATAGCAAGAACTTTCTCAAGATAAACTCTGGCGTTAGGTAGGTCACCCATATTTTTAAGTAATAAACCTAGGTTATTGTAGCCAATTGCCGTCTGAGTATGTTCGAGTCCATAAGCTATTTCCCAGATGACAATAGCTCTCTCTATATAAATCCTGGCACTAGGAAAGTCGCCCATTGCTTGGAATAGGCTCCCTAGGTTGTTATACCCAAGTGCCGTTTGAGTATGTTCTGGCCCCAATGTTTTTTCCCAGATCGAAATTGCTTTCTCAAAATTAATCCTGGCGTTAACTAAGTCGTCCAAATCTTTGAGCAAACTTCCCAGGTTGTTGTAGTGGGTTGCTACATCAGGATGATTGGTTCCCAGTGCTATTTCGCTGATAGCAAGGGCTTTCTCTAAATACACTCTAGCATTGAGTAGGTCACCCGACTCCTTGAATAGACTACCCAAATTGTTGTAGCCAAGTGCCGTTTGAGTATGCTTGAGTCCGTAAGTTAATTCCCATATGGTAATAGCTTTATCAAAATAGAATTTCGCCTGGTATGAATCACCTAAATCCTGAAACAGCAACCCCAAATTGTTATAGCCAACTGCCGTTTGAGCGTGTTCGAGGCTCAAAGCCTTTCCCCAAATAGTAACAGCTTTATCAAAATGAATTTTTGCATTAGCATAGTCGCCTAAATCCTTGAAAAACAACCCCAAATTGTTGTAGCCAATTGCCGTCTGAGAATGTTCTGGCCCCAATGTTTTTTCCCAGATAGTAATAGCCTTATCAAAATGAATTTTTGCATTTATAAAGTCGCCCATAGTTTGGTGTAAACTCCCCAAATTGGTATTGAGGGTTGCCACGTTAGGATGAATTTCCCCTAAGTCTTTCTCATAAATAACCAGAGCTTTCTTTAAATAGGTTTTCGCGGTAGAAAGGTCACCTAAAGTGTGGAGTAGTAACCCTAAATTATTATAACTTTGGGCCAGATCGGGATGCTTCTCACCAAGTGTATTCTGATGGATAGCAAGGGCTTTCTCTAAATAGATCTTGGCATTAGATAATTCGCCAATAGCTTGGAGTAGGCTGCCTAGATTGTTATAACCAATTGCCGTTTGAGTATGTTTGAGTCCGTAAGCTATTTCCCAGATCGATATTGCTTTCTCTAAATAAATCTTGGCATTTTGGAGGTCACCTAATACATGGAGTAAACAACCTAAGTTGTTAATAATTGCGGCGACTTCTAGATGTTCATCGCCATAATATTTTCTATGAGATTTAAGAGCGCGTTCAAATAAGAGGCGGGCTCTAATATAATCTCCTCGTCCTTGCAAATATAGTCCAGCCTGATTGATCAAGCGGCCTAGTACACCCAACTCCAGCTCCAATGGTTCTGCTTGTTCGGCAACAATTAGACTGTGGGGTAATATAGGGACATATTTGTCCCAGGTGCGGTAATCGTAAATTCCAGTCGGGGAGACAGCGTTAATCAGCCGGACAGCAGTAGTTAGAAAAAAGTGCTGATTGCTATGTGTTAAGTTTTGATTTGTCTCACGAATTACCAATTGCAAGAGGCGATGAACAGAGAAGGCCGCCCAGTTCTTGCTCGGTTCCACTAGCGAATATTCCTGCAAATCGCTAATGGTTTCGGACATTACAAAATCATCCGTTGCTAATTCGGTCAGGGATTCGGGCAATACTGAGGCGTGGTTTTTGAATATACTTAGAGGAATTTCGTCGGGTGCGAGGTAGGCGCAGAGAGTCAGCAGGTCGGCGGATATGTCTGGCAACTTTTCCAGAGCCATCGCCCAGGTCGTGCGGATGGTATCTTGGTGATATTCGGTGGCGAGCACCCCCTTTTCCAGTAGAGCCAGCTTTTGCTGCTCTTGGTCAAATTTTTCTAAATAAGCCACAAGGCTTAGGGTACGATTCTTCGCCAAATAGGCCCCGGCGTGTTCTAGGGCAAGGGGCAGGTAACCTAACTTTTCGGCCAGTTTCGCCGCCCCCTCTTTATCCTTCCGTCCGGTGCGTTTGATTAGGAATTTCACCGCCTGGGGGGTTTTCCAGACCTTGACGGGTACGGGTTGAGCAAAACCGTGCCAATTCTGCCAGCGCGAGGTAATAATAATTTGGCCGCGTCCACCTTTCGGCAGATAACTCTGCACTTCGGTGGGATTGTTGGCATTGTCGAAGATTAACAGCCAGCGTCCAGCCTTGCTTTGTAAGAAATCCAGGACTGCATCAATCGCCCGCTGAGGGTCAGTGTTTTGCTCGACGAGCCCTATGGTTAGGGCCAGTTGCTCCAGGTCGAAGCGCAAACTGGTTTCTACTTCAGCCCGTACCCACCAGACTAGGGCGAAGTTAGCCGCCTCGCGGTAGGCGTATTCCACGGCTAGTTGGGTTTTGCCGACTCCACCTAGCCCAGCAATGGCCTGGGTAACAGCGGTAATATTACTATTTTCCAGGGCAGTTTTCAGGGTCGCCAGTTCGGAATCACGTCCGCTAAAGTTGGGATTTCGGTAATGAGGGATGTTCCAGCTGGGGGGCAAGGTGCGAGGTGGGCGCGGCCCATAGCTGCGGTCAAATCTTAGCTTTTCTTGTAGTTCGGTTATCTCCAGACTGACATCTTCAATCTGGATTTTGATGTAGGGTGGGACATACAAATTGCCGAAGGCGGCATGCTGTTCTTCCAGGGTTTGGATGGCGCGTTTTTTGATATTCAGTTGTTCCAGAAGGTTTTTATGGTCGGATTCGGTCATAGTGTAACCTTGCGGCGGCTAAAAGAGCATAATTAGTTAAAGGGATTTCGGCATTTTTGCTTATTATAGCGGAAAATGGAGAATGGGGAATAGGGTGATTCTAACTCCGGTCTCTCTTTTTTCCTAGCCTAGCCGGTGAGTTAAGTTATAGCCTCGGTCCTGGCAGTACACATGCTGACGGCAGGATAGGGTTTCTTTGGTTTTGGCGTGGCGGCTCACCGGTTGTTACCCGGGCTTGACCCCTTCGTAATATGCATCCGCAGTTGTTTTGTGCCGCAGGCCAAATAACCCCGCGCCCGCAGGCGCATCCTTTTGGATGATTTGGTTTGTTGGTGGTAATAGGTTTGGGGGGAATAAGAATGCAGGGAGGGGGTGTTGGTGGTAACAGTTTGGGGGATTATCCGAATGGCGGGGGGTTGAGGGTGGGTGGCAGTCTGCTTGATTACGTCGGGCTTTTTTCTATGTAAATATGCCTTCTATAGTTGGCATAATAACTTAAGCTGCCATCCTTCCCTTCTAATTTGCAATAACCTATCCATTTTGCTACTCTTCGCCTAAACTCTTTTCTATGAGTTAAAGTGAAAGACTGTTATGGTAGTAATTCAAATTAAATCAACACTTTACCAGTACAGGAGATTAAAATGGAGCCAACTATTAACCAATCAGAACCCCTCTTTTTGTTAGAAATTCCCGATAATGTACAGCAAGCTCAGATTAATAAACTCCTGGCCGCCCTGGCCGATGACAAGGAGCTGTCCGCTTCCTATTTTGAGGCAGATGGAATGGAAAGCAGGGGTATCGAGGCAATTCCCCAACTGGTGGAGATAGGCTTCTATATCTCGGTGGTAGGTCAATCTATTGACCTTGTAACCAATTCAGTTGAATGGGTGGATAAAAAGAAAAAGGCGATAGATAATGCTGCCAAAATAATTTATGAGTGGCGGCAATCCCTTTTTGGCAATAAAGATGTATCCCTCAAGGCAATCTCGGCAAAAGACCCTAATAAAAAAATTGAGCTGACCTACCCACATGGCGACGAACTAACCAATTTAGACTAAGATAAAATACGGGAAGGGGCGGCTATGAGTAACGGGCGACGACTTGCGATTTGCATTGGTATCAACCACTACGATAATATCAGGCCCTTAAGTTATTCAGTTGCTGATGCTACCGAAATTGCGGTTAAGTTTGAAGATCGTGGAATTGGTAACTTCGATAAGGTCAAACTTATAACAGATGACAGAGACGAAGAAGGTAAAGTTATTCCAGTTACCAAGAAACGAATTGAAACTGGAATGAATTGGCTCTTCAAAGAGAATAAGTCCTACAACCCTGAAGATCTGCTCCTGATTTATTATTCTGGTCATAGTGAAAAAGACAAAAGTAATAACCTGGTTTTATTGCCCTCAGATACCCAACGCAATGAAGATAGAAGCCTGGATTTGCAGACAGGATACTCGCTTACTGCCCTGGAAGATTTTATATTAAGTTGTACTGCCCGGAATATTATTATCATGATTGATGCCTGTCATAGTGGGGCAGGCGGCCAGCTTCCCACCCGCCTGAATAAACTCCCTGACGACTATAACCTCTTTATTATTGGAGCAGCCCAGTCAGAGCAGTTAGCTTACGGTGGCAAGGACTATGGTCACGGTTATTTTACCCACTGCCTTCTGAATGCTTTCAACCAGAGACCGGAGGCAGAAGGTTGGATAACTATTAAACAGGCAGAAAGAATCGTACAAAAAGATTTAGCCAGATTAGAGCCAGAACTAAGGGCATTAGGTAAGCTGTTACAGGAAATCAAAACCACTACTTCTAGTAGCCGGGATATTAATCTGGTCAAAAATCCTTTATTTGATCAGGACAGTGAAGCTTTCCGCCGCGAAGTTGAACGTGCCCTGGAACTCAAGGGATATACGATATTACCATTTGGCACTCACGATGATAGTCACCCACCAGGTTTTTTCAAAGGGCAAATCGAGGAAGGATTGGTAAAATCTACTCATGGAATTTACTGTCTTGATAATGAAAAACTGGATACCCCAGCCGAAATATTAAAACAGGTTTTAACTTACCTTAACTGGTTAGCCCGCGACAAAGAAATCACCAGCGGTATACTGGTTACTCGCCGACCCCTAAATGGTGCAACAATCAACGCTCTTGGCATAGCACCAGATATAAAACTCTTCACACTAACCGAAATCCTGGGTAATCTTATAAATTTTGATAGATATATAGGGCGGGTAATTGATGAATACAAGCGAAATGACCCGGAGAGACAGGGAGAACCGTTGTTGTCTCAAATCTATGTTCCTTTGAAGGGGGAGGAACGGGGATACTTTGCTAGACAGAAAGGTTTAAATTTAATACTCGCACCTGAAGTTATAAAACTCTGGGGAGGGGATCTTGAAACAAAAGTTAGAGAATGGCTGGCAGATGAGAATCCTGAGAATTCTCGTCTAGTTTTAATCGGGGATTATGGCAGTGGGAAGTCTACATTTTGCCGTCACCTGAGCTATAGTCTGGTAAAAGAATATCGAGACACAACGGTTAAAACCGGCAAAAGGATACCGATTTTACTGCCCTTACGGGAATTCGTTCATGGCGCACCACGAATTGAAGATTTCCTTATAGCGCATCTTAAACGTCGGTGTAATGTAAATAATCCAGATTATTTAGCTTTGCGGGAAATGGCTAAAGCTGGTCTCCTGCTCTTTATTTTTGATGGGTTTGATGAGATGGCAGTACGTTCTGATGAAGAAACACTCCAGCAAAATATTCATCAAATCGGACAACTGGTAGTGCCTCCGGGAAGTAAGATTTTGCTCACCACCAGGCCAGAATATTTTTTAAAGGCGGTCGAAGAAAATGAAATTTTAAGCAATTTCCAGCCCTTATATTTAACCCACTTTGACCCTGAACAGGTGGATTTATTTCTCCAAAAGCGCGTACCCTTGATAGAAGACACACTGATCCAACAAAATCCAGGGCACATTCGGAAAAGTTGGCAGGAATATAAAAGGGATATTAATAATATCCACGACCTGCGAGATTTGCAGCGCCGGGCGGTTTTACTGGAAATGATCATTAAGACCTTACCGGAATTGATCAGTAGTAAAGCGGAAGTAGATCGTCCTAACCTATATTATACCTACCTACTTGGTGAACTGAAACGGCAAACTGTCGAAAAAATGAGGAAGCTGTTAATTCCCAGAGAGCAACGTCTGGAAATGATGGAAACCCTGGCGGCTAATTTGTTTTTGGAAGGAAAGAGTGAAATTTCTGCGGACAGAGCCTGGACGCATTTAAAAAAAGGCCTTACCCGCAATCAGCGCGAACAGGGTGAAGCTCATAAACGGGATTTCCTGACCAGCTCTTTTTTATTCCGGGTGGGCGATAATTATCAGTTTTCGCACCAATCCTTTCAGGAATATCTGATAGCGCGAAGGTTAAAGCGGGAATTGGATAATGGGGATATAAATACCACATTTGCTAAGAAAGTTATTAGTCCTACTATTGCCGATTTTTTGGCAGAATTAAAACCTCCAACCGAAGAACTGACCAAATTAATTAATAACCTTGAATATGGGTTAATATTATTTGAGAATATTGCTCAGCTATTGTTATCCAGCCATCTATTACGCTTGAATAAGTTGGAAAATGGGGTCGAAATAGATCCAGAACTGATGACCCGGGCAGAGTATCAGCTATTTTTAGACGATAAAGCTAAAGTGAGTTCAGATTACCGTCCAGATCACTGGCTGGATACGCGGTTTGAGCCTGGACAGGCTACCTATCCGGCTCTTGGTATCCGTGCTAAGGATGTTCAAGAATTTGTGCAGTGGTTAAGTCAACGTTATTCCAGCCAATATTATTTCAGGTTGCCATCTTTAGATGAAGTCAAAGTTAACTCTTTGCAGGAAAATGGGGTCTGGTACAGAGATAATGATGGGTTAATGGCTTTATCTACTAATCAAAACGATAATCGAAGTCTGTTGAGTTTCGGAGCAACAGAGGTACCTGTCCCCGCAAACTACAAGGGTATAACTTTAAATTACGAATACCATTTACTTTTAAACAGTGCTTTGAAGATTTCTTTAATATTGGCGAATCCATTTGTAGGTCTATTAAACAATTCCTTCGAGATCGCGAGCGATCTCGACCGTGACATAGACCTAGACCTCACCCGCATCCTCGACATTGCCCGCGCCTTTGACCTACACTTCAATGTCCTCCATGACCTCACCAGAGGCAGAGCTCTAGACCGAGCCCTCGACATCGCCCTCTCCAGATCCAGGGCCAGAGTCATCGCCATCATCCTCGATATTGCCCGTCGCCTCGACATCGCCCGTGACCTTGCCTTTGACCGCATCTTTGACCTCGCCCTCAACCTCGCCAGCGACCTGGACATCGCCCATGACCTAGCCCTCACCCGCGCCCAAGATCTCGCCAGTGCCCGCGATCTCGAACTCCAACTCGCCCACCGCCTTAATCTCGCCCGCGATCTCGCTAAAGATTTAAATGATGAACTTCAGAATTTAATAGAAAAATATAATTTATCTTTTTTATGTTACAAAGCATTTTCTAGTTGTTTGAAAATCAGCCCAGAATATTATGAGGCTTTCCTACTAATCGCCGGACTTTTAGTCCGAGGCCAAGGTATTAACCAGCGCACTAATAATAAAAAAGCTTTATTACCCTTTGTTTCTAGCCTTTTAATTTTGGGAAGTTTTGGCTCAATCCAGGAAGCCATAAAACTGATTTCAGCAGAAATTGAAAGGTTTCAAAAGAGTGAAAACCCGGCAGATATAAAAAAAGCTAATATATTAACTGCCATTCAGGGGTTACTATCAGGTGAGTCTGAAAACGATTTGCGCAAGAGTCTTCGGCAATTTATGAAGTTATTCGCTGAATATGCCTACGAAGGGCTGGGAGTGATGTCGCATCCCCCTGAAGAGGCTGAAAAATATGAGAAGGCTAAGGAATTAATGGCGGAGTTGTATTGGTGGACGGTAATTGTGGATGCCAGACAGGAAGGTAAACTTCTCGCTTGGGAAGGTATCCGCATCGTACGTGAACGCCGAGATGATGTAGAAAGCATTAATAAAATACCCAAACCCTAAATGGGGTTAATTGTAGGGTATCATAATTATTGCTTAGACAAACCAAAAGCCCGAGCGTGTCGGGCTTTATTTTTTACCGCTCCTTTGGTGGCCTTCCCCTCCGCTTAATTTGCACATCCTGCTTATCCAGTGGGCTACGGCAGTTGTAAACTTCCTGATTATGGTCGGGATTGTCGTGAAGATAGTGCCAGGTGGTGGCGATATTCTCGTGACCCAGTAAGCTTATAAGGTCAAAGCCGTTTATCCCACTTTGGGCCATCTGGGTGGCGAAGGTGTGGCGGAATTTGTGGGCTGAGAAAATTCCCCCGGGTTGTCGCTTCAGGCCGTTAATTTCCTATCTGACCACAAAATAGCAGCTTATGTACAAGGACAAGGTCATAGACGAGGGGGTGCTGGCCGGGATTGACTGGTTTATCGCGGGCGGGGAGAGCGGGCCGGGTGCGCGGCACATGCAGCCTGATTGGGCCAGAAGTCTCCGTGACCAGTGCAGCACGGCGGGAGTCTCTTTCTTCTTCAAGCAGTAGGGACAGTACGGCCTGGTCTCTTTGAGCCGCTCTCGGCAATACAAAACGGCCTGGCACGATACTACCAGTGGGCAGTACCTAGTATCACTGGGAAAGAAAGCCGCAGGCTGGGAACTGGACGGGCAGGAGTGGAACGAGATGCCGAGAGCCAGCGCAACGGAATAATATAAACCTGCAAAGTTCCCGTCTTAGTAGGCAGACGGGAACTTTTTATTTTGGTCAAAACTCAGCAAAACTCAAGGCACTTTTGACCCGTCCAGGCCGATTTGTACTGTGCGGATTTATCGTTTTACCAGTAGCAAACAGGAAGGGGCGACGTGCCGTGTCTGACAAGACAACATTACGCATTCACCAGTTCTTACCCCAAAGTAAGGCTAACGGGCCGGGTAATCGGGCGGTTATCTGGGTTCAGGGCTGCACTTTAGGCTGCCCTGGCTGTTTTAATGCTCCTACCCATCTGACACAGGCCGGGGTAGACGAGAGCGTTGACATCATTTTTGAACGTATCCTGGCATTAGGTAGCAACATCGAGGGCATTACGATAAGCGGCGGTGAACCGTTACAGCAACAGACGGGAATAGCCTCTCTGCTCAGGCGGGTCAAGGCCGAAACCAAGCTGTCGGTAGTGCTTTTCACCGGCTTTAGCTGGGAGGAGCTAGAGCGTATGGGCGAGGCAGACCGCCAACGGGCCGGGGCTGACATTTCCACTGCCCTTCCTTTACCGTTATTGGCGGACGTAGATGTATTACTGGCAGGCCGCTACGATGCGGGGCGGCGTATTGCCAGGGGACTGTTAGGCTCTGACAACAAAATTGCCTACTTTCTTACCACCCGTTACAACCAGGCCGACCTGGACAGAGTGCCAAAGGTCGAGGTTATTGTGACCCCACAGGGCCGAGTGTTTACAACCGGTATTGACCCTGTGCATTTGGAAGGGTTATAAATGCCTGAAAATATGTCAATCATGTAGATAAATATATCGAGAAATTTGGGGAAGCGAGAGACCGTCCAGATAGGCACCAAAATGCAGTTGTGATGCCGCAAAAAATGGTAGACTATCGCTAACGACAGAGAGAGGGAAACGATGGCCGACGACGAGACCGAAAAGAAGTTTATAGGGGCAACGGAACCAGTGCCAGATATTGTCTGGCTTCCAGTAACACCCGGCGGTAAAATTATAATTGCGGAGAAAACTTTCAAGATTCAGCCATTCTACATCGCCAAATATCAGATAACCAATGCCCAATACGAAGTCTTTGTGAAAGCGGCGGACGGTTTTGCTAATCTACAGTGGTGGTTCGGGATGCCGGAAAAATATCAGCGACAGGAGTTGGCCGAACAACGCACCATATCCAAAAACAACCCCCGTGATAATATATCGTGGTATCAGAGTGTAGCCTTTGCTCGTTGGCTAAACCAGAAGTTGTGGGATGGGCAATTCTCGGCTCTAGGTAGAAGAGCTTTGGTAATAGGCCAGAACGCTCAGGTACGCTTGCCCTTAGAGGGGGAATGGCAGTGGGCGGCGCAAGGAGGTAGTCAGCAGAAAGCCTATCCCTGGGGTGAATGGCGTGAGGGTTATGCCAACACCAAAGAGGCGGGGAGAGGAGGGACGACGACGGTAGGAATGTATCCCCAGGGAGCGGCGGAGTGCGGGGCGATGGATATGAGTGGGAACGTGTGGGAATGGTGCTTGAACAAATATTCTAAGCCGAAAGAGACTCAGGTGGATGCCAGTGGCGATAACAGGGTACTGCGGGGTGGTTCGTGTAACAACGCGCAAGATGTTGCAGCCTGTAACTATCGCTACTATGACAACCCAAACTACAATGTCCGCAATTTTGGTTTTCGGTTGGTGGTTTCCGTCCCGATTGAGAGAGAAGAAATGCTATAATTAGCCCAGTTCTGATCAGGTTAATATTTGTTGGTGAAGAGGTGAGCCATTTGGTTCACCTCTTCACTTTTGCCAGAAAAACTCCTCAAAACTTATGGCACTTTTGACCCGTCCAAACCGATTTGTAGTGCGGCGTATTATTGAGATATTTTCAATTTGTTTTTCTGTAAGGAGGAGACATGAGCCACATATCAACGGCGAAAACTCAAATCAAACAGCCTGACCCAAACCTACTCCGGCGGGCGGTGGAACTGGTGGCGGGGCAACAACTAGGGGAAGTGACAGGTTATTACCTGGATTGGAACATGCGAAAACAACAAACACCCCTGGCCTTGTTCGTACCCAATCTGAAACGGGGGATGGCGGTGGTAGTAGACCCCACTACCGGGGAGTTGCAATTCGTAGGAGATTTCTACGGAGTACAACCGATAGTAGCAGAAATCCAGGGTTTGATAATCCAAACCTACACCAGTCTTGCAGTCATGCAAGCCCTGGCCGCGCAGGGTTATGTGGTCGAGGCGCAGGAAGGAACAGACGGTCAAATGGTTCTCACGGGGGTAACATATGCCTAAAATAGCGAAGGTAACGATTGGGAAGGACGGGTCAGCCCGTATCGAATTTGAGGGCTTCGAGGGGGCCACCTGCCTCAAGGCCGGGGATGATCTTAATACTCTCCTGGCCCAGATGGGAATTACCCTGGAGCAAACTGGCTTTGAAGCCAAACCTGAACTGCTGGCGGCAGAACAGGCCGGGGAAATTATCCCACTGCGACAGACCATCCGGGAATAGTCCCTTCCCGAAATAATATTCCCCAAAGTTCCCGCCTTATTAGGTAAGCGGGAACTTTTTATTTTGGTCAAAATCTGTCAAAACTCAAGGCACTTTTGACCCGTCCAGCCCGATTTGTACTGTGCGAAAACAGACCTTTGACCGAAATAAACAAAAGAAAGGCCCAGACATGCCACCCACTACTACTACTACCAAATCCAAAAAAGCGAGTTCAGTTGCTACTCCTCCGCCCTGGGGACGGGAACTGATGGAGAAATTCGGGGCAGGAGTTTCCCACGCTTTTATCCTGCATGGCAATGTGCAGGATTACGTTGCTGGAATACCAGGTCAAAATCTCAGGGATTATCTAATCAGTAGTCTGGCGGGACGGGATATTATTGTAGTTTACAACCGAGCCAGTGGTTTCTACTTTCCTTTGCCTGCCCATCGGCGTAGATTTGCCGAGGTTGTTCTGGGAGAAGTAGCCCCGCCCAACAACCGGGGCGGGATAGCAGGGGCGTTGAATGGGGTGGCGGGTGGTGCAGCCGAAGAAAAAATTGAACAGATGGGGCGGCAACCTCTAGCGGCTCTGGGGCTGCTCACCAAACTCATGCGGGCGCAACCGACGACAGGCCAGCCTGAGATAAAAGCGGCCATTGTCATCGAATATGCTGAAACGTTGTGTCCCAACGGGGACAGTGCCACCATGTCGGAAGCTGACAGAACTGCCTATGTGACCCTGGCGGAATGGGCCGGGGATAAAGCCATCGCCGATAGCAATAAAATAATTGTAATGATTGCCGCCGAAACGCAGAACCTGAACGAAAAACTCAGGAAAAGCGGTAGTCGGTGGGAACAAATTGAAATTCCCTTCCCCACGCCCAACGGACGGGCCAGATTCGCCAAAAAACTGCTAGAGTCGCCAGAGAACTGTTATAGCGGTCTGGCGGACGGTTTCAGCTATGATGACCTGGCTCGTATCACCAACGGGCTTAGGCTTATAGACATCGAGGACTTGGCTCTCCGTGCTACCTTCAAAGAAGTACCAATTACACGGGAACTCGCTAACGATGTCAAAAACGACATCGTGAAAAGTGAGTTCGATGAAATCCTTGAAGTTGTAGAGGCCACCGAGGGCTTTGATTCGCTGGGCGGTCTGTCCGAACTGAAACAGGCTCTGCGCCAGAATGTTATTGAGCCGATGAGGGCGGGCCAGCATCGGATTGTCCCACAGGGCATCCTGATGATGGGGCCAGCCGGTACGGGTAAGAGCCGGATAGCCCGCGCTCTGGCAGCCGAAGCGGGATTTACGTTTGTGGTGTTAAACCCTGCTAAGATTTTCAACAAATGGGTTGGCTCTACTGAACAGCGTCTTGAGAAAGCGATGACCGCAATAAAAGCGATGGCTCCTGTCATTGTTTTTATTGACGAGATTGACCAGGCCATCAGCCGGGGCGAGGGCGGCGACAGTGGGACTTCCAACCGCGTTTTCAAGAGACTGATGGAAATCATGAGCGACACATCCTACCGGGGAAAGATACTGTGGCTGGGGGCAACCAACCGGCCTGACCTGCTGGATGCTGCCCTACTTCGCCCAGGTCGGTTCGATGAGAAGATACCCGTCCTGGCTCCAGATGCGGCAGAACGGGCCAGCATCCTTGAGGTACTTACTCGGCAGGCGTTTGGAGAGGTTGCCAACTTCCCCGCCGCATCTTCGTTCCTGGAACTGGCCTCAAAAATGGAAGGCTATACCGGGGCTGAAATTGAACTGGTGGTGAGCAAGGGGTTGAAAGTGCATGCCCGTGCCATCCCGCCGATAACCATCGCCGTTGCCCTGGAACGGGCCTTTGACCTGATAATCCCTACCACTCAGGACGTTGAGCAGATGACGGCTCTGGCTCTACAGCATTGTAGTGACCTGGATTTAGTGCCGGAAGTTTATCGGGCGCAGGCGCGGATGCTCCGGGCGCGGAAGAAGGCCGACAGTACCAATACCGGGGATGATGGCGATATTCCTACCGAAAGTGCCGGGCGCAAAGCCCGAAGCTGGTGATTTCTAAAAGTAGCGGTCTATGTAGCTAGACCGCGTGCGACCCGTTTCCCCGAAACGGCGGAACGATAAATGCTATCGGCCCGCCGAGGCTGGGGAGCTTAGCTTACCGCCTCAACTCGGTAAGTTTCGACAACTTGAGATTCGATGTTGGGTGAAATCCCCAACCCTGCGTGAACCAGGAAATGCCTTACCCCTACGGTAGCGACTGACCCTCAATCCGTAAAGCGGGGTAAAAAGCCGGTAATCCCGGCCAGCCGGTAGCTATGGACAGCGCAAGCGAATGTACGTTAAGGCATCGTCAGCTACAACAAGCTCTAACCAGCTTGACCAAAATGGTAAAGGATAGGGTGCTGGCAATCGCCGTCTTGACCAGTGTTCACACCCGCTAAACCCGGTGCATAGTACAGTCCTAAAGCTACGCCAAACGAATCTCAGGAACGGGAAAACCTCAAGCAGACCTCTGAACCAGAGTAAGCGGTCAGGCTGAATGCTGCTTGAGCAGAAGATGCTGCAAAAAGCCAAAGCCT
>Ga0209511_1000871_pt1 | contig 28084 bp, 24 predicted proteins | sample SSSSmetaG_FD_184141 | JGI IMG/M metagenome (GOLD analysis project Ga0209511, IMG submission 184141) | Glacier valley bacterial and archeal communities from Borup Fiord, Nunavut, Canada, to study Microbial Dark Matter (Phase II) - ​SSSS... | ecosystem: Environmental > Aquatic > Freshwater > Ice >... | reverse complement strand
CTGCGTACGCGCGTCGTGAAGTTCATCGACTACTTCAACGACGTTCTCGCCAAGCCGTTCCGCTGGACTTACACGGGGAGGCCGCTTCGAGCATGACCGGATCGCAACCTCAGCCGAGCACATCTAGGAGACTGGTGTTTTTTGGGTTGCCGCGATCGATCACGTTTGATCTGATGCGGGCATGGCGTTGGGCAAGTCGCCGACCTCCGAGGATGTATTCCGCTCTGGCACTGACTTCTGCCGGGAACGGGTGTCGGCGACCTCGATCTACGGCCTTTTGTACCGCGAGAGCCATCGGCTGTTCCCCGACGAAGCGTTCGCCGATCTGTTCGCTAACATCGGGCGAGCGTCGGTGCCGCCGCGGATTGTGGCGGTGGTGATGGTGCTCCAGCGGCTCGAGGGGCTCAGTGATCGGGAGGCGGTGGACCGACCACATCACGTTCGTACCCGTTCACGGGGCGGACTACGTAGTGGCGATCAGGGACGGAGTCTTGCGACCACGTAGCGCAGCGTGAATGGCGGAGTTGAGATAGGTGAGGACGTGACGGCGCTGCTTGCGGCAGGTGTGGATCACCGACTTGAGGTTGGCGGCGAACAGATCGCCGCGGTCGCTACGGCTCCCGCCGGTGGACCGACGCCAGCAAACGAGGCCACGCAGCTCTCGCTCGGCGTGATTGTTCGTTGGATCGACGCCGAGTTCGAACACAAAGCGCCACAGCGCCTCGCGGTGTTCGAGGATGTTGCGACAGGCGCCCTGGAAGCCCTTGATCGGCAACGCTGCGCCCTCGTCGAGCAGCTGTTCGATCAGCGCGCGGAGATTGGTGGCGACGAGTTTGAGATCGGCACGTGTCCCCGTACCGTCACGAACGCGGTGCCACGAATGCAGCAGGACCTGCGACCACAGCAGTAGATTCGCGCCGATCTCGCCAGGCCGCCCGGGGAGCTCGCTGAAGGCTGCGAATTTGCGCATCAGGTGCGCCCAGCAGATCTGACGGCGCTCCATCGCCCAGAAGCCGAACTGCGAGCCGCGGTCGGTGACCAGCACGCCTCGGATCCGATCGATCCACAGGCGCAGCGTCTCGCGCGTGCCGTCGGCGACGATCGCGAACACCGTCACGCTGGCGGTCGCGAGCGTCCACAGGCTGCGGTAGGCACCGGCCTGGTACCAGGTCGTCGCGTCGACGTATTTGACCCGCTTGTTAACGGCAGCGCGTGGATTCGCGCCTCTTCGACCGCCGGTGCCACAGCGTCGCTGACGATCTGCTCGGACTCGCTCAATGTGCCGAGCGAGACCTCGAGGCCGAAGACCGCCGCGAGCAGGCTCTGTACCTTGCGGCGACTCATGTGCCCATCCGCGGTCAGCACCGCGATCAACGCCAGCACCTGCACGCCGAGCATCCCCGGCGGGACGCCGATGGGAAGCGTGCCGCACGTGGTCTCCCCGCACGAACACGTCACGCGGTGCAGCCAGTAGTCGTCGGCGGCCGGCTCGATCTTCGGGATGTCGACGACCTGATGTCGAACCGGATCTGCGTCTCGCCGCTTCGGCAGCGCGTCGCCGCACCGCCGGCACTGCGGGGGGAAGCAATCCGTCGACGACCGCACCCGATTCGCCGGCAGAAACGTCTGCTCGTGCCCCTGGTGGCCGCGCTGACCACCGCGCGGGTTGCCCCTCGGTGCGTCCTTGGGCCGGGCGTGACGATTGGCGGGCGAGTCGCTCGACGGTGGCTTGCTCGAGTTCGAGGAATTCTCGCCGAGCCGGCCCTTCAGCTCGACGATCTCGGCGGCCTGCGCCTTGATCGTCGCCAGCAGCTTCTCGACCTGCCGCTCCAGCCGGTCGATGCGCTCGTCGGTCGGGCTCACCCATTCGTTAGATCACGCGCGATCCGAAAAGTTGATCCCCAGTGTGCCGCAGGGAGATCCGGACTCCACCCCGTGAACGGGTACTCACGTTCGACCTGCGATGGAAGTACGCAGCGGGCGGGTTGGACGTCGACTACGCGGGCTTCGTGCACACGGTGCTGGTCGACATGCGTGCGTGGCTCCGACGGTCCGAGCGGCCCAATCGGATCTGCGAGGTGGGGTTGGAAGTGGCGCGCGAGGCGGGTCTGATCGGGTGCAAGCGGGTGTTGGACTCGACGGCGCTGTACGACGCAGTAGCGACACAGGACACGGTGACCTTGATCCGGTCAGCGATCCGCGCGTTGCTTCGGATCGTCGACGAGAAGCTCGGCGCCGAGCTGCGCACGTGCTGCAAGCGCGACGACGACTACCTCGCGCCGGGCAAGCCGTCGTGCGACTGGGACGACGCCGTCGCCCGCGAAGTGCTCGTGGATGCGTTGGCGCGTGATGCGTACGCGATCCTCGCTGCGCTCGACGGGCGCACGATGCCGTTCGAGGTCACGCAAGCGGCCACGCTCGTGGCGGCGGTGGTCGGGCAGGATCTGGAGCAGCGCGACGACGGGATGTTTCGGATCGCTCGGCGGGTGGCCAAGGATCGCGTCATTTCGATCGTGGATCCTGAAGCTCGTCACGGTCACAAGACGGCCGCTCGTGGCTTCGACGGCTACAAAGGGCACATCGCTATCGACCCCGACTCCGAGATCATCACCGCCACCACGGTGACGGCCGGCAACGTAGCCGACGGCAGCGTCGGCGGCGCGCTCGTCGCGGACGTGCGGGTCGAGCCTCCGTCTGCGACGGAGGAATCAGATATCGGCGAAATCAAAGATGCGGCCCAGCAACCAGCGCATCAGAGATCCGCCGCCGAGGTGCCCCACGACGGCGCCGCGGACGGGCTCGTCGCGGATGTTCAAGCCGAGGCCTCCGCGACGGAGTCACTCGACGCTCACGTCGCCGAGATCGTCGCAGCCGCAGTGGCCGACGGACGCGTCGCCGAAGGGGTTGCGCTCGTCGAGATCTATGGCGACTCTTCGCACGGAACGGCGCAGTTCGTCGAGACGATCGAGGGTGCTGGCGCCGAGGCCAACGTCAAGGTGCAGGCCGGGTCGGCACCCGAGGGCACGTTCGCCAAGGACGCCTTCGACATTGATCTGACCCACAATACCGTGCGGTGCCCGGCCGGCTTGTTGGCGGTGATCAGGTCGAGCACCGGCGCTGATGGTCTTCGGCTCGCGAGCTTCGGCGTGCGCTGCAACAACTGTGAGTTGCGGAGTCAATGCACCGACGGAAAAGAAGGCCGCACGACCCGCGTGCATCCCCGCGAAGCGACGCTTCAGCGATCACGAAACCGGCAGCGCGATCCTGCGTGGAAAGCGCGCTATCGCGACTCGCCCCAAGGTCGAGCGAAAGCTTGGCCACCTGATGCAACGACGGCATGGTGGCCGACGAGCCCGGGTTCGCGGCCGCGCTCGCGTGATGCATGATTTCGCGCTGCTCGCGGCCGCAGACAACCTCCGCCGCCTGGCGAAGCTCGGCGTGCACTACGACGGGACCACCTGGACGCGGTGACCGTGGACGGCGGCGGCGCCACCGACGCCACCGACGCCACAACCTGCGCGGCGCCGGCGGAACACCGCTCGCCTCCCCGCCGCTTGCGAGCCACCGTTCGCCGCCCCGCGCGTCACGCATGCGGTGTTCGACACCAGTCGCCTAGCACGATCTTGTGAGCGGTGTGAATTAGCCGGTCGCAGATCGCGTCTGCGTGCCTCGGCTCGGCGATGTAATCCCGGAATCGCTTGGGCGGCATCTGACTGCTGATGATCGTGGAACGGTTTCCGTGACCATACGCGCGTGTGTGTGCGCGTACGCGCCTCAACCGGCGTTCACCGAGGGCTTCAATGCTTCGATTTCGTTCGCGGGCCGAGTCGATGCAAGGCAACACCTTTGTGCATCGCCAAATGATCGGTCTTCTCGCTCTCGATCAGGTACTGCGGCTCCTCCGTCGAGGCTCGGACCGTGTAGCCCTTGAAATTGATATGCGACGTAATCTTCTTGCGAATGACGCCAGTGACTCGACCTGCCTCCGAATTCCAATGCACTCGCTCTCCAACCTTGAATATCGGCATCGATCCCCAACCTGCATCGCTTGTGCCGTGCCCGTGGAGGAGCGGTACGATCTTTGGAGTGATTGCAAGAGCGCACGATGAAACGTTCGACGCCACCCACCAAGCCGACACGTTGCCCGCTTTACACGATCGGGCATTCGACACGAACCTACACCGAGCTCTTCGAGGTGTTACGTGCGTGGAATGTGTCCACGCTCGTCGACATTCGCCGCTTCACGCGGTCGCGCACGAACCCGCAATTCAATGAACGCGTCCTCGGGCCACGCCTTCGAAAGGGCGGGATCGCGTACCTCGCACTTCCCGCGCTCGGCGGACGCCGATCGAAATCGAAGGAGGCGGATCCCTTGCGCAATGCCGGTTGGCACAACGCCGCCTTCAAGAACTATGCGGACTACGCCGACACCGAACCATTCGTCGAAGGCCTTGCTCAGTTGATGACGCTCAGTTCACTCTCGACGTGCGCCATCATGTGTTCCGAGGCGTTGTGGTGGCGATGTCATCGCCGCATCGTTGCTGACCACCTGATCGCACACGGCGTCCCTACGTTTCATATCTTCACGGCGACCGCCGCGCAGCCCGCCTCGCTGACGCCGTTTGCCCGGGTCGACCGCAAACGTAAGACGGTGCGATATGTCCGTCTCACACCGCTGCCAGCTTCCGATCGTGGGCCTCCTCGCCGTTCCGTAGTCCGAGAGAAGACTCGCGATGCATGACGCCCTTCCGCTCACGCTCACACCGCATGCTTGTCAGTACCCAGTCAATTCTTCGGTACGGATGTCATCGTCGTACGCGCCGTTGCGATTGAGCGTCGCATGCAGGCCCTTCACCATCTCGGGCGGCCCAGCGATATAGTAGATTGGAGACCTGATATCACTCGAATGGCGCGACAACAGTGCCTAGCTAGCGCTGCGGCGCCGGCAGCTGCGCCGAGCTCTGGCTGCCCTCCGCGACACTCCCGTGACCTGCGTACGGACCGGGGCCCGAAGCAACGGCCATTGACGCGGCCAATTCTGAAGTTCGATCTCAGCGACGAGAGCGATGCTTTGCAACACGAAGATGGATGGCGAAACACTGGCCACAGTGCAAAGACCCTCGTCAAGCATCACGACTTCAGGATCGTCCTGATCGCGATGAAGAAGGGTGCCCGCCTGGAAGAACACCAAACCGCAGGTGCCATTTCGATCCAGCCGAGCAACTTCGACTGCGGGTCGGCGCACAGACGATCGAGCTACCTGTTGGAGCGTTGCTCACGCTCGATCGCGGACTTTCGCATGACGTGGAGGCGCTGGTAGACAGCGTGTTCGTGCTTTCTGTCCACGTGGTTCCGTAGCCACCACGTGTTGTCTCCCTCGGATGCCGCATCTCAGGAGTCGTTTGCCAGCGAGATGGAGCGGTGGCTTGAAGACTCGATTCCGACGCGCGCCGGAACTGCTTCGCCATGACCTCGATCGCGATGACGTTGCTGCTCGTCGTCACGCTGGGCGTGTTCTCATGGTCCGCGTCACGCTGGCGGCCTCTTGGTCACGCGTCGGCTACAGCGCCCACTTCGAATTCTCGGGGCTGTGCGCCGAAGACACGATCCAATGGCTGTGATCGACCGCCAAGGAAATCATCGCGGCGCTCTGCGTGTTCGGTGCGATCGTATTTGTCTAGGTCGGCGCGCGGGGTGCTCTTCGAGCCACCGACGACACAAGCTGGGCAACGGGGATCGAAGGCGTCACGGTTCGCTTCCTCATCGATCACCCGGACGCGAAGGTGCTCGATGCGATCGCACGTCTGCCAATCCCCACCGCGAACAGATTCGCGGCGCTCGGCGACCTCGCAGATCTCGAACTCGAAGACGAGCCGCTCGTGATCGAGCGCGAAGCCAATTAGCGCCGCCTGCGTCCAGTGCTCACCACGCGTTTGTCGCGTCGCTCGGGTTCATCCCCATGGCGCTGGCCACCGGAGCCGAAGCTGAGGTCCAGCGCCCGCTCGCGACGGTCGTGATCGGTGGGCTGATCACGTCGACGATCTTGACGCTGCTCGTACTGCCGTCGATCACATGATCGGTGCGGCACGCGGCGCTCGCCGAGCAACCGGTGCTACGAGCGCAGCTACAGCAACAGGCGAAGGCCACTGATCGTCACCAGCGGCGTACGACCTTCTCCTCCGGTGTCACCTTCGAGTTGTTCTTGCCTCGCTCGCAGCAGTGTTCGGGATCAACGTCCCGCCGCACCGAGGCGATCGTTCGCTTGAGTCGTAGATCATCGACCGCACCCCTCGAGCGTCGCACCGCTCGTCGAGTAGGCACTCGGCGCGGTCGTGGAGAGCGAAGATTGGTGTCGCCTCACTGGTAGCTCTACTACGCGCGTCGTAGACTTGGGCCGGAGATGGAGCGTCCGGCCCTGCCTGGAGGAGACCTCGAACGGGCCGTGCTCGAAGCGGTGTGGGGTCTCAGCAACGCGACCGCACGCGAGGTGCATGATCGCGTGGGAGCTCCGAGCGGCCTTGCGTACACCACGATCGCGAAGGTGCTCGATCGGCTGGTCGCAAAGAAGCTGTGCCGCCGCCGTCGTGAGGGTCGGGTCTACGTGTACGCCGCCGCTGTCGCTCGCCAGAAGGTCGAGCGGGCCACGGCGCGCGCGTCGGTGAGCCGCTTGCTCGGTGACGAACCGGGTCCAGCACTCGCGGCGCTCGTCGATGCGGTCGAGGCTGTCGACCCCGACCTGCTCGACGAGCTGGCTCGCGTGGTGGCCTCGCGACGAAAGGCACGCCGTGAGTCGTGAGCAGTTGCTCCTCGGCTTGGTGGCCTTGGTGGGCGGCACGCTCGCATGGCTGCTCGCCCCGGTCCGAGACGGAGGCGCCACGGGACCGGCATGGGTACGCGAGCGACGAGCGTGGCGTCTGCTCGTCGCGCCGATCATCGTGATCGCGATGGGGACCGCTACGCTGTGTGGATGGGCGCTGCAGGAACCGGAGGTCACCGACGAGCGCCTGTCGCTGGTGGCCTGGTTCGTGGTCGTCATCGTGCTCGCGCTATGGACCCGCGCGCTCGCACGGTTTGGCCGCTCGTTGACCCGCCGGCCGGCGCTGCCGATCGCCGTGGTCGGGTTGGTGAAGCCGCGCATCGTGTTCGATCCAGCGCTCTCGTACATGCTGGACGCCGATGCGTTTGGCGCGGCGCTGGCGCACGAAGAAGCGCATCGGCGCCATCGCGATCCTCTCCGGATCGCGCTCGCGCAGCTCGCGGTCGACCTGCAATGGCCGTGGCCCCAGGCGCGCCGCCGACTCGCCTCGTGGCGCGAGGCCTTGGAAGAGGCACGCGACGACGAAGCGATCTGCGACGGTGCGCATCCAGACGACCTCGCCGCCGCGATCATCGGTGCTGCTCGCCTCGCCGGTCAGGGTTCGGGTGCCGCGCTCACCGGGACGCACGCGATCGAGCGGCGGATCGGGCGCTTGCTCGAGAGCGGGCCTCGCAAGCGCCCCGGTCGTTCGATCGCCTTCGCGGCGATCGTGGGCTCGGGACTGCTCACCGCAGCGGTGATCGGATTCGTCTACGGCGAGGAGCTGATCGCGCGGCTTCCCGGTGTGGTGCGATGACGCGTGTGACGCTTCTCGCGATGCTCGCGTTCGCCGCCGCCTGTGGCGGGCGCGATAAAGACGACGAGGACAAAAAAGCGCCGTCGCGCGTGCACGGGCGCGAGATCGTACTCGACGACACGAGCCGCGCCGCGATCGATCTCGCGGTCGCTCCGGCAACCGAGGCCGACTTGCCAGACATCCGGCTCCGCTACGGCAAAGCGATCTCGCGTCCCGGAGACGAACTGGTGGTCTCTTCGCCGATGGTGGGACGAGTGACGCAGATCTCGCCGATCGCGATCGGCGACCACGTCACGGCCGGCACCGAGCTCGCGAGGATCAGTCCTGTGCTCAACGCCACCGAGCGCGCCTCCGCGGGCGTGCAAACCGCTGAGATCGGTGCGCAGATCGCGCAGGCACAGCAGGAGGTCGGTCTGCGCGAAGCCGAGCTGGCGCGAGCGAAGGATCTCGCGCGCGATGGCATCGTCAGTCAGGCGAAGCTTCAGGAGGCAGAGGCGGCGGCAGCGGGCGCACGTGCGCGACTCGAAGCGTCTCGCCAGGGGCGCAGTGCGCACGCGGGGGCTCTCGGACGCATCATCACGCTCACGGTGCCTGCGGATGGAACGCTGGTCTCGCTCGAGGCCGTGAGCGGCGGCACGGTGGACCTCGGGCAAGCCGTCGCCCGCGTTCTTCGCGCAGGTCCTCGCCGGATCGATCTCGCGGTCAGCGCGTCGGATCCCAGTGCAAGTGCTTACGAAGTTCAGATCGCGGACGCGTGGCTACCTGCGCGCTTGGTCTCGCGAGGCACGACCGTAAATGAGGACGGCAACCGTCACGATGTCCTCGAGCTCGACGCGAGCACCGGTGCGTTGTTGGGCTCTGTCGTGGCCGTTCGCCTCGCGGCCGCTCCCGCGCGCGGGGTGGTCATCGCGGAATCGGCGGTCCTGCCGTCGGCCGGCGGTGACGTCGTGTACGTAGAGCTCAAGCACGGCACCTTCGAGCTCCGACTCGTGCGGATCGGCGCGCGGTTCGGTGGTCGCGTCCGGTTGACGACGGGGGTCAAGGTCGGCGAGCCCGTCGTGGTGCGTGGTGCGAGCGCGCTGCGCGGCGAGGCTTTGAGATCGTCCCTCGGCGGCGAAGACACGGATTGACCATGGCCTCACCTCTGGACGCGTTGATCACCTGGTCGATCCGACGCCGCGCGATCGTGCTGATCATCGCTGCCGTGGCGGCGGTCGGCGGAACGTACATCACGAGCCAGGCCCCGCTCGACGTGCTTCCCGACTTCACGCCGCCTCGCGTGGTGATCCAGACCGAGGCGCCGGGCATGGGAACGACCGATGTCGAAGAGCGTGTCACGTGGCCACTCGAGCGCGTGCTGCTCGGAACGCCCGAGACGACCTCGATTCGGTCGTCGTCGATCGCGGGTCTCTCCGTGATCACGATGACATTCAGCGATGGAGCAGAGCTGTTTCGCACGCGACAGCTCGTCATCGAACGCCTCCAGCTCGCCAGCGGGACATTGCCCGAGGGCTCGGAGCCAAAGCTCGAACCGATCGCGCCACCGATCGGCGCGTTGCTCAAGCTCTGTGTGACCAGCTCGCAGCCGGATGCGGCGCGAGCGCGCACCGAGCTGCGCACGTTCGCAGAGTGGAAAGTGAAACCGCGTCTCGGTGGAATCCCGGGCATCGCCCAGGTGATCATCCACGGTGGCCTCGTCGAGCGATTCGAGGTACGTGCAGATCCGCGACGGATGCGCGAGCACGCGGTCTCGCTGGAAGAGATCGAACGCGCTGCTGCCCGGAGTCAGACGTCGATCGGCGCGGGCCCGATGACGTCGGGAGAGATGCGCTCGGGCGTGACGACCGAAGCACGACTCACGATGGCGTCGGCACCAGAGCGCCTTGCCGCTGCGGTTGTCGCGCTCCGACACGGCTCGCCGATCCGGCTCGGTGATGTCGCGGACCTCGGTCCCGGCGCGGAGCTAGCCGTCGGAGATACGGCCTGCGATGGTCGCGCGGGCGTGTATCTCCAGGTCATGAAGCTCCCCTGGGCCGACACCATCGCCGCGACCGCGGCGACAGAAGCGGCGCTCGCCGATCTAGCGCGTGAGCTTCCGCCCGGGATCCAGATCGATCCGCCGGTCTTTCGCCAGGCATCATTTGTCCAGACCTCCGTGCGGAGTGTGGCGCGATCGATGACGATCGGCGCGCTCCTGGTCGTCATCGTGCTGATCGCGATGTTGCGATCGGCGCGGCTCGCGGCGATCAGCCTGACCGCGATCCCGCTTTCGATCATCGCTGCCGCCGCGGTGCTCGTCATGCGGGGGGCGTCGATCAACGGCATGGTGCTCGGTGGGCTCGCGATCGCGGTCGGCGAGGTTGTCGACGATGCGATCGTCGACGTCGAGAACGTGTGGCGTCGGCTGCGCGAGAACGCGCGGCTGCCCGAGCCGCGCCCTGCACTCGACGTCGTGCACGACGCTTCGCGCGAGATTCGCTCGTCGGTCGTCTACGCGACCGCGATCGTGTGTCTCGTCCTGGTGCCCGTGTTGCTCCTCGGCGGCGTTGCGGGCCGCATCTTCTCGCCGCTGGCAGTGACCTACGTCTATGCAATCGGCGCATCGCTCCTCGTCGCGCTCACGGTCACGCCCGCGATGTGCGCGTGGCTGCTTCCGGGCATCGCGACTGCAGAAGCGCGGCCTAGTCGGCTCGCGCTGGCGATGACCGCCCGCTACGTCCGGATCCTGCGACGGGTGATCGAACATCCACGCATCGTTGTCGGCGCAGCGCTCGCGCTCGCGGTCGGCGCAGCGGTCGCAATCCCGCTCCTGGGCGGCGGCTTCCTGCCGGATTTTCACGAGCAATCGGTGATCGTGCACGTCAACGCTGCACCGGGAACATCGCTCGAGGAGACCGTTCGCATTGCTGCGCGGTTCGACGCGCTCGTCCGACCCGAGCCGGCGTCCCACGTCGCGGGACGCGCAGGACGTGCGGAGCTGGGCGAGGATCCATTTCCGGTCAATCGGCTGGAGCTCGACGTCGTCGTAGGCAGCGATGATCTCGAAGCCAAGGTGGCGGCCCTGCGGAAGCAACTCGCGCGCGTCCCGGGCATCAGCTTCGCGATCGAGGGCTTCCTCGGCGAGCGCGTGCACGAGATCCTCGGTGGCGAGACCGCGCCGATCGTCGTCGAGGTCGTCGGTCCGGAGCTCGAGCCGCTGCGCGGCCTGGCGGCGATGCTCGCGGAAAAGATCGTGCACCTGAAGGGCGTGAGCGGTGTCTCCGTCGAGGCACAGGTCGATATCTCCGAGTTGCGCGTTCGACCGGATCCGATCGCGCTCGCGCCGTACGGCCTCAGCCCGGCGGATGTCGCCGAACAGGTCCGGACGTGGCGTGAGGGCCACAAGGTTGGCGATATCCTGGAGCCCGATGGCCGTCTGATCGCGATCGAGGTGGCCGGTGCTGCAGCGCTGCGTGATCGCGCGGCGCTCGCCGACCTGTTGATCACCACCACCGACGGTCGAGCCGTTCAACTCTCCGCGATCGCACGAATCGACGATGTCGCGGTACCCGCCGCCGTCACGCATGTCGGAGGCGCGCGCCGGATCGCGATCGGCGTCGACGCCGATCCGTCGGCAGTCTCCAAGGTCAGCGCGGCGATCGACGACGCTTCCCGTGACACGTCGATGCCAGCCGGCTATCGCATCGCGGTCGGTGGCGAAGCGGTCGCGCGTTCACACGCCGCCCGACAGTTAATCATCGTCGGTCTGCTCGTGATTGTCGGCATCGTCGTGTTGCTGACCATCGCGTTTGGACGTGCGAGTGATGCTGCGATCGTGATGCTGAACTTCCCACTCGGCTTGATCGGCGGTGTCGCGGGTGCGCTGCTTCTGCCCGAGGGACTGTCCGTCGCCGGCTTCGTCGGGTTCGTGACGCTGTTCGGCATCATCGCGCGCAACGGGATCATGCTCGTCGCGCACACCCGGCATCTCGAGACCGAGGCACCGGACGAGGCACCCGTAGATCGCGTCCTGCGGGCGGCCGAAGAGCGCCTCTTGCCCATCGTAATGACGGCAGCCACGGCCGGACTCGGCCTGTTGCCGCTCGCGCTGTCGCTTGGATCCGCCGGCAGCGAGCTGGAGGCGCCGATGGCCGTTATCGTGTGCGGTGGTCTGATTACATCGACGATGCTCAACATGCTCGTGCTTCCCACGGTCTACGTGTGGCTTGCGCGACGCCGTGCGCGAAAGGCGACGCCTACATGATGCGCATCCAAATTCTGCTCGTCGTCGTCTCGATCACGATCACCGTTCAGGCGATACGCGCGGAGCCGCTGCCGGTACTGACGCTCGCGCAAGCGCAAGCGGAGGCCCGGCAGCACGCACCCGAGCGTGTGGCGGCGGACGCTGCCGTCGCCGGTGCGGATGCTCGTGCCTCGGCGGCCGGCCGCCGCTTCACCCACGATCCGATCGCGATCGGTCGATACCAGCAGCCCGCTTCGGGGACCGATGGCAAGGATCGGGCGTGGTCGGTCGGCCTCGAATGGACGGTCGATCTCTCCGGCGCGTGGCGCCCTCGCGGCGCTGCCGGGCACGCGGGCCTGGTCGCCGCGCAGTTCGCGCGAACGGGCGCGCTCGTCGATCTCGACGTCGAGGTTGCGATCGCGTACGCCGAGGTAGCAGACGCACAGCGGCGGGTGGCGAGGTCGACCCAGATGGTCGCGCTCCGAGAGCAGGCCGCACATGCGGCAGACCGTTTGCGGACGACCGGAAGCGGGAATCAGCTCGATCTCGACGCGTCGATGCTCGACCTCAGAGCGACGCAGGTGGATGCAGCGAACGTCCGCGGCGACCTCGAATCGGCACGCGCGCACTTGAGCCGACTGCTGGGCCGACGCGAGACGACGATCGCGGTCACCGACGACCTCGATCTGGCCGCTGCGCCGCCACGCGCGGCGATCGACGAGCTGGTCGCGCGCGATCCGCGCGCCAAGGTCGCCGCGGCAGAGCTGGATGCGGCGCGGTTGGTAGCCGAGGCGGAGCACAAAGCTGCGCGGCCCGGCGTGACCTTCGGCATCGAGGCCGGCCGCACCCGCCACGACATCCCGGCAGGCGCCTTCGCGAGCATGCCCGCACTCACCGGTGCCTGGAACGAATGGGAGATCGCTGTGTCGCTCAGCGTTCCGCTGCCGGTCTTCGATCGCAATCGCGTTGCACGCGCGAGCGCCGACGCAGACGTCCTCGGCGCCGAGGCGAGACTCGCCGGCGTTCGCGCAGATGCACGACGCGGTATCGCAGAAGCCCAAGCTCGGCTCGCCGCTGCGGTCGATGCCGTCAACGCGGCGTCCGACGTCCCCACGATCATCGACCGCGAGCTTCAACTCCTGGACAAGGCGCTGCGCGCGGGCGGGATCGAGCTGGGAGCGTTCGCGTTGCAGGCGCATCGGCTCGTCGAGGTCGGCCGCGTGTACGACGATGCGGTACTGGCGCTTCGACGCGCGCGCGCAGCCTGGACCCGGTACGTACAGCCATGGCCACCAACGTAGAAGCGATCAAGCCATTCCGGCGGCGTCTGTATCTAATGACCCTGGCGCTGGTCGGCCTTGGCTATGATTTTACCGAGCTGTTCGCGAAACCGGCCGGCGCCCGTCGCGATGCAATCAGGTTCGAGGCTGCGGTCCTGATGGTCGCCGTGGCGACGGGCTGCGACCGGCCGGACCGATCACCATGATGCGCGAGAAGCTTGCAGCCCTTGTTTCGCGTGCGTGGCATTCGCTGCCGTGGCGGGTCGTCGTGCTGCTTGCGATCGCAGCTGTCGCAACGGTTGCGTTCGTCGAGGTCGCCGAAGACGTGATCGAGGGCAATGCCGACCCGATCGATCGCGCGATCTCGCTCGCGATCCATCAGATCGACTTCCCTGCGCTCGACCGCGTCATGATCTTTGTGACGTCGCTCGGCTCCGGGGTGACGCTCTCGATCGCGGTTGCGGTACTCGCGGCCTATTGCGTCTATCGCCAGGAACGACGGCTGGCGCTGGTGCTCGTCGTGAATGCGATCGCCGAATACGCGATGAACCTCATGCTGAAACATTCGTTCGCGCGACCGCGTCCGAGGTTGTTCGATGAAATCACTCGACCGGACAGCTACAGTTTCCCGAGCGGGCATTCGATGTCAGCCACGGTCATCTACGGCACGATCGCAACGGTGCTCATCGTGCTGCGGCCTCGACTGCGCTCGATCGTGATCCCGACGGCCGCGTTCTTGATCGTCGCCATCGGGTTCTCTCGCGTCTACCTGGGCGTGCACTGGACGTTCGACGTGCTCGCAGGTTTCGCCGCGGGGATTCCGTTCGTGCTGGCGGCTATCCACCTGGCGCGACGCGCGACACGGCCTCCGAGTCCAGACGCGTGAGCTACTGCCAGGTCACGTCGAACGTGTCGCGGATCGTCGTCGGGTACTGCGCCGCGGGCACGTCCCCGAGGTAGCCTGCAACCGGCACGTTGCGGCCGTAGCTCGTCACCGTGACCGCATCGCCCACGTGGACAAGCGTGAAGCCGTAGTACGCGTCGGCGCCGGTCACGTTGGACTCGAGCAAGCTACCACCGTTACCGGCGACGACCTGCCAGGTCTTGCTCGGCTTGGTCTTGAACCAGAGATGGTTGTGCGCCGACAACATCGCTTCGGCGTGGTTCGTTTCGAGCGCGGTCCAGACCGCGTCGCGATTCGCGGAGCTTGTGAACCCGCCCTCGCTCGAGAGCGGCGACGGATAGGCGGGCTTGTGACCGACCGCGAACATGTGCTTCGCGCCTGCTGCGTGCGCTGCCGCTGCATCCGACGCGATCCACCTCGCCGGCGCCGAGCCGTCTCCGCCGACCGGATCGGTGTCCAGCACGATGAAGTGCGTGCCCTGATAGTCGAACGAGTAGGTGAGCTTGCTTTGATCGGTCTGCAGCTGGTCGGGGCCCCCCACCGTGGGGCCGTTCGACCCGCGGATCTTCGATCCCATGACGGATACCCAGGTCGTCTCGGCCTGCACGTAAGCGAGCTTGACGCTCCCGGACTTGTTCTGCATCTCGTGATTGCCAGGGACTGGAACGAGCTCGACCCCAGCGGCGGGCAACGGTGACGCCGCATAGTGCGCGAGCCACGCCGTCAGCTCGGGCTGCAGCGCGGTTGCGTTCTCGTAGCCGTAGACCATGTCGCCCGCGAAGAAGACGAACTTCGGAGGCGGCGATAGCGCGGCGATGTCCGCGAAGGTCCGATCCAGCTGGGCGAGGTTTGCGGTGCTCGGATCCGCTGAGGTGATATCGGCCTTCTCGAGCCGGTTACAGCCGACCACGACAAACGAGAACGAGGCCCCTGGGTCGCCCAAAAGGCTGTCGAGCGCCGCTGCATCATGTCGATCGCCGCCGGGCAGAGCGTCGACATTCGCATCATACGGTGACGAGCATGCCGCAAGAATCAGGACCAGCAGGGTACGCAACACGCCACGGACCTGACCATGCGGCGATCGATAGGGTCAAGCGACAAGTTCGCGCCAGACCGGCGTCAATCGAGCTCCGAAGGGTGAAGCGCAGCCGCCTCGTGCCACGCATGCCGGCCTTCCTTGAAACCGTAGAACACGATAACGAGACCCGCGACCGGGTCGGCCCACCACCATCCGAACCCCGCGTTGAGTACGATACCGACCAGCACCGACGCCGCGAGGTACGCGTCGACCATTGTCACCCGTGCCTCGGTCTTTAGCACCGGGTTATCGAGCTTGATACCGATGCTGCCTTTGCCTCGGGCGAGGCTGACCATCACCACGAACGTCACGGCGAGCCAGATGATGCCGAGCGCAGAAGAGTCAGGCCGGACCTGCAGCACGATCGTACGCAGCGACTGCGCGAGGATGTATGTCGCCAGCGCGAGGAACGACACTGCGATGATGCGAAGCGCGGTCCGCTCGCGCGACTTTCGATCCACTCCCTTGAGCTGCCAGATCACGACGGTGGACGCGCCGATCTCGACGACAGAATCGAGACCGAACCCAGCGAGCGCAACGGACCCCGCGGCGATCGCAGCCGCGATCACGATCACCGATCCCACGACATTCCACGCGAGGGTCACGTACTCCAAGGCGAGCCCCCGGCGAAGGAGACGGTCTGCGTCGCTCATCTGTCGCGACTACATCACGGCAGCATCATCAGCGGTCATCTCGCGATGGTCGATGCTCGCCGTGCCGACCGCTCCCCGATGGTTCTGTGATGGTGGGCGAGAGAGAAAGAGGGGGGCGTTTCTAGTGCACTCTGTGCGTGCGCGATCCAGCGCAGGTCTCGGCGTCTTGCACTCGTTCGAGTTCGTGTCCGCGAGTCAACTCCGAGTTCCTGCGTAGAAACACGTACTCGAACGCGTCACGATGGTGATGCGCCCTGGCCGTCGAGAGCGAACTCGTTGACACGCTCCGATACGGATCCTAACCTCGCAAGTCATTGATGTTGGCGCCGGCATGAGTAAGGAGCAGAAGATCGGAGGCTTCGAGCTGTTTGCGGGAGGTGAACCGACCGTTGGTGGCGGGCTTTCAACCGGGTCGAATGGAACCGATGACCCAGCGCTCTTCGCGAGTCGCCGCAGGTCAATCGTGATCATCGAAGACAACCGGGATACCGCGAAGGCTCTGCAGGTGCTGGTGAGCGTCATGGGCGGTGAGGCTCATGTTGCCCACGCTGGGCTCAGCGGACTGAGCGTCATCCGCGAGGTTCGACCTGGTCTCGTGTTCGTCGATATTGGCTTGCCTGACATAGACGGGTACGAGGTGTGCCGGATCATCCGTCGTGAACCGTTCGGGACCGCGATGACCGTGATCGCTATCTCTGGCTGGGGTGCTCAGGAAGACAAGCGGCGGGCGACAGAGGCGGGGTTCGACGCGCACCTCACGAAGCCGCCAGACGTCGCCGAGCTGCAGAGATATATCGCGGGTTTGCTTCTCGCAACGTCCGAGTAGAGACGTCGGGCCATTGCCCGCGCAGTCGACGACGCCGACTTGAGATCACCGAGAAGGTTCGCTGGCGAGGTTCATTTGACCGATCAAGGCAACGCATCCAACAGTTCCGCAGCAGCGCAGACGAGTGCTGACGGCTACTTCGCGCTGAGTAACTTCATCGATCAGGGTTACTGCACGATCGATGTCGCCTTTGATCTCGACGATCGCCCAACCGACCTTCGCCTTGTCGAGGTGAACCCGTCTTTCGCGCGACTAACCGGAATCGAGCACGGCGCGGGCCGCTCGATGCGGGAGATTGCACCGGACCAGCACGAGCAGTGGTTGGGGATCTATGGACGCGTCTCGCGCACGGGAGAGTCGGCCCGCTTCGAAGAGCAATCGAAGCCACCCGGGCGCTGGTGGTCCGTCTACGCGTTCCGGATCGATGACCGGCCTCGCGGGCGGATCGGCGTCTTGTTCGATGACATCACGGAGCGCAAGCGGGGCGAGGCCTATCACGCGTTTCTGCTGAAACTCAGCGACGCGCTGCGACCGCTTGCCGACCCGGAGAAAGTTCAGGCGGTCGCCGCCGACCTGCTCGGCGCACATCTCCGCGTCGATCACTGCCATTACGGCGAAGTGCGAGGCGAATACGTCTGCATTTCCCACTCCTATGCCAACGGATTGCCGTCGATGATTGGGAGCTTTCACGCGGATGATTTTGGCAAGCGTTCGATGGACGGCTACCGTGCCGGGATATTGCAGGTCTCCGTCAACACCGCGACCGACCCGGTGCTCAGCGCAGAAGAACGCCAGATGCTGCAAGGCCAGCACATCGGCGCCTACATCGCCGTGCCGCTGGTCAAAGAGGGCGAATGGGTGGGGACATTAGGGGTCCAGTGCGTCGAGTCGCGCGAGTGGACGCGATCGGAGATCGAATTGGTGCAGGAAGTCGCCGAACGCACGTGGGCTGCAGCCCAGCATGCCGTCGTCGAGAAAGCGCTCCGCACGTCCGAGGACAAGTACCGAACGCTGTTCGATTCAATCGACGAAGGCTTCACGACGTTGGAGATTCTATTTGATGAGCGGGGTAGACCCGTCGACGCCATCACTCTCGAGATCAATCCTTCTTACGTGAGGCTCAGTGGCGCGTCGCACGAACTCTTGGGTAAGCGACTGCGCGAGGTCGTTCCCACGATCGAAGACCGCATCATCGAGCGTTATGGGCGAGTGGCGCTCACGGGCGAGCCGGTGCGGTTCGAAGAGCACATGGCTGTATGGGATTACTGGTTCGACGCATACGCCGTGCGAGTCGGCGGCGAGGGCAGTCATGTCGTCGCCGTCGTTTTCACCAACATCACCGAGCGCAAGCGCCGCGAGCACCACGCCGCCTTCCTGGACAGGCTCACCCAAGCGCTCAGTTTGCTCGACAGTCCCGAGGCCATCGTCCGTGCAACTGGCGAGCGTCTCCACGCCCACCTCGATGTCGGCTTCCTAAACATCGTGGACGTGGAGCTAGCCCCCGGGGACGACCCGGCGGAAGCGCGCTTCACCGTGGCTTCTGCTTGGGAGCGGGACGGGCTCGCGAGTCCCCGCGGCACTTACCGGGCGGGCGACTACCTGAGTAAGGAGTTCCTGCGCGCCACCCGCGCGGGTGAGACCATCGTTATTTGCGACACGGCCACCGACCCTCGAGTCGACACGGAGGTGTACCGGACCATCGGCAAGCGCGCGTTCGTCGCCGTTCCAATTCTAAAAGATGGCGAGTGGCCGGGCCTTATTTCCGTCTTCACCCCCGAGCCGCGCGACTGGCGGCCCGACGAGGTCACGCTCATCGTGGAGTTAGGCCACCGGGTCTTCGCCCGGATCGATCGCGTTCGCGCCGAGGAAGCTCTGCGCGCCAGCGAGCGGGACGCTGGCCGGCGAAAAGACGAATTCATCGCCATGATGGCGCACGAGCTCAGGAACCCGCTCGCCCCAATTCGCATCGGTCTGGAGTTGATTCGCCTCGCCGGCGATACATCCGGTGCGGTCGAGCAGGTTCGAGAGATGATGGAACGGCAAGTCGCGCACATGGTCCGCTTGATCGATGACCTGCTCGACGTCTCGCGGATCTCCGCGGGCAAGATTCAGCTGCGCCCCGAGCCCACACCGCTCAACACGTTGGTAGACAGCGCGATCGAGGCGAACCGTGGCGCGATTGCGGCAAAGCAGATCGAGTTGAGCGTCGATCTTCCGCCGACGCTGTGCATGCTCGACGTCGATCCGACGCGCTTCATCCAGGTAGTCTCCAACCTGTTACACAACGCGACGAAGTTCACCGATGCTGGTGGGTCCATTCGCGTCTCCGCGCACGTCGATGGCTCCGATGGAAGTAAGCTCGTGGAGTTGAGCCTCTCGGTCATCGACTCGGGCATCGGCATCTCCGAGGAGCTGCTGCCGCACATCTTCGAAATGTTCACGCAGGGGGAACGCGGATCATCGCAGCCCGGACTGGGGATCGGGTTGGCCCTGGCGCGCCGGCTCGTGGAGATGCACGGCGGTCGAATTGACGTGCGGAGTGCCGGACCTGGAACAGGGAGCGAGTTCGTCATCCGGCTGCCGCACTCCGCCACAAATCTGCAGCCACCGAGCGCCGAACAGATCAGCGGCCGAACCCTCGCGCGGCGCGTCGTGGTTATCGATGACAACCACGATGCCGCGAATGTGACGGCGATGCTGGTCCAAGCGCTCGGCGGCGAATGCAGGATCGCGTACGACGGCATATCGGGCGTTCAGGAGGTCCTGGCGTACCGGCCGGAGATCGTGTTGCTCGATATCGGCATGCCCGGGTTCGACGGCTACGAGACCTGTTCTCGAATCCGTCGCGAGCTCGGACGCGATGTGATCGTCGTCGCACTCACCGGGTTCGGGCAGGAGCAAGACCGCGACAAGGCCGCTCGGTCGGGCTTCGACGCGCACCTGACGAAGCCGGCCGAGCCAAAGGAACTGGCCAGACTTCTCGGCGAACCATCTGTCGATTCCCATGCAAACGCGCCATGCAGAGATTCGTGGTCCGCGACAGGTGCGCGAGTCGACCCTCGAACGTTTTGATCGCCACTGCGCGCAGCGCCCCGCTGCGACTTCTGATTTGGGTGCAGATCCCGAATTACACATTCCTCGACGGAGGGCTGCTCGCGCGTTCAGGCGCGAGCGAGCGCAAATCCTCGACGGGAACTGCAAATCGGGAACTACACACTTCTGATTTTCAGGTCGTTCGCCGTCCAGGTGATCAACTGGTTTTGCGCGCCGTGCCGGTGTAGCCGAGTTTGGTGGATGGCGTGAATGTGAATGCGAAATCGTCGCCGACATTACCGGTGGCAAGCATCCGCCACAGTGGCCAGCGAAATCGCGGGCGTGAACCGAGGAGCTCTACCATTTCAAGTGCGTGCTGTTCGCACATCGTGGCGAGCTCTTCGGGCTTGATGAACATGCGAAACACGTGCAGGTCTGGAGGGGTGTGGGCGACAAACAGTTCGACGCCTTTGATCACAACCAAGTTCGCAAGCCACGTGCGATTGAACGTGTGAAAAATAAACAACCCACCGGGGGCAAGCACACGCGACGCCTCGGCCACGACGGATGCCGGGTCTTCGACATGCTCGAGCAGATCCATCGCACACACGACATCGAAGCTCGCGCCGACAAATGGCAGCGCGCGCGCATCGCCGACGACGTATGACACGCTCGAGGTGTGATCGTAGCGGGTCGCGATCGCAAGATTCTCGTCAGAAGCGTCGAGCCCGGTGACGGCGTGACCGCACTTGGCAAGATGGTTCGCGAGGAAGCCCGCACCACACCCGAGATCGAGCACTCGCTTCGATTTCGAACCGATGCGGTCGGCGATCCACGGGTTGCGATGACGAGCCTCCGCGCGCAAGAGCGCGATCGGGGTGTCTTCGGCTTCGTACCACTGTGCGCCGAGCGGGCCGTACCACTCGTTATTGATCGCTGCGGACGTTCGTAGGAGGTTCCAGTAGATGAACTGATAACCAAGGAATGCAATCGTCGCGACGAGCTGAAGGATCAAGAACGACGAATGCCCGGTCCACCACAGCCACGCGAAAGCAGCGAGCACGACCGGGTGCAACACGAACAAGATCGAGTGCAGCCAGTGCTCGCCGGCCGTGCATAACTTCGCGTGAACGCCTTCATCTTTTGTGACAAACAAGGTCGAGAACACCGCGAGCACGCCGTAGACCGACAGCGAGAATTCGTCATGCGACGGGGTGGTGACGAGCCAACCGAGACACACGATGATGGTCAACGTGTCGAGTGGATGACCGAGGCGCTCCCAGCGTGGCAAGCCACGACGGCGATGAAAAAAACCTTCATCGACGACCATCGCTGCGCCTTGCAACGCCACCGGCACTATGGGGAGCCAGCTCACCGTTTCTCCAGAAGTGCTCCGCACATCGTCAGACCTGGTCCGAACGCGAGGCTCGGAATGATCGTGCCGGCGGGAACGCGCGGATCGGCGAGAAGCCGCATCCAGATATGAGGTAGCGTCGCGGATGACATGTTGCCGTAGTCGAACAGTACGCTGCGGCTCTCTGCGATCTGCGCCTCGTCGAGCTCGAGGACCTTCTTGACCTGATCGATGATCTTCGGTCCGCCCGGGTGAACCGCGAACGTGCTCGCGCGCATCTTCTCGAGTCCGATCCCAGCGCGCGCGTAGAGGTCGAGGACGAATTGACGCACCCCTTCGGCGATCTGGGTGGGGACATCGCGCGCGAGCGTCATTTGCATCCCGGTATCACCGGCGACCCAGCTCATCGAATTCGATGAGTTTGCAAGCAGCTGTTCGTGCACGGCCAGCACGCGCAGTCCGTCGCCGCCGTGGTCTGGCGTCATCGAGTACCGAATAAAACCGTCGGCGAACAAACTCTGGACGACGAGCTGCTCCAGTGAGTGGTCCTCGGGGTGAAAGTGCAACGAACATAGCTCTGTGTGCACGATGTCAACGCGACGCGATGACGTGGCCACGAATCCACTCGCGATCCGAAGCGCGGGCACTGCTGCATAACAACCCATCTGATAGGCATTCGTGACCCGCGTAGTTACGCCCCAGCCGCGATTCGCAACTAGCTTTTGCGCACCATTCGGTGACGCGTACCCGGTGCATGTGACGTGAATAAGATCATCCGGCAGGACCTGTTCGGCGGAATACTCGGCCTCGAAGTAAGCCTCCGTTATTTCGGCGAATAGTTTGGTCCGTGCCTCGGACCCTCGACCCCGAGGCTCGTGACGCACGTTGTACAGCACACCGTCGTCCCATGAAGCGGCGCCGATGTCGGCGACGGAGTGCCCCCGCTTGCTGATCTTGTCCGGTTGGCACGCCACGCGTCGAAGGACGCGCGCGATCGACAATTCAAATCGAGCTCGTTGTCGCTCATCAAGTCCCTTCAACGTTGCTTCTGCCTCGGCATGTGCGGCCGCGAGCCAATCCAAGCCAGCTTGCTGCGTAAATTCGTATCGAGGACGTGTGGAACGAAAGCGTGAAAGCAGTGCTAGCATCGCGTCGGGTGCGTGCAGTTCTCGGTCCGTCGAGCAGCTGCACATTTCTCAAACAAAACGATCATTGCGTGTCTTTCCTGCGACGTAGTGCGATGGCGTCACGGAACGACTACCAGAGTGCAGCAACGAGCTCGCAGACCGAGGTCGCGATCAACAGCGCCACCGCGCCTAGTGTCACGCGCTCGAATGCGGTCGGGTTGTAAACGTCGCGGACGCGCGCCAGGCGCAAGACCGCGAAGGGAAATGGAATCAATCCCGCCACGGCGATCGAACCGGGCAGGCCGAGCCTCCACGCGATCGGCAGCCAGCCGAATGCGGCAAGCGTAGCCGTCATCCACACCTTGGCTGCGCTACCGGTGCCGAGGCGTACGACGAGCGTGCGTTTGTTCTCGGCGGCGTCGCCAACAGCATCGGGGAACTCGATGGCGACGAGCATCGCGAACTGTAACAGCGCTAGCGGAACGATCGCCAGCGCGAGTTGGCGCGCACCGACAAAATCCTGCGCCTGCACGATGAAACCTAGAAACGGTACGAGTACGCAGACGACGACGGCGGTGTCGAGCTCCCCCCACCCCGTGGCACAGAACCGAAGTGGCGGTGCGCTGTACTGCCACGACAGCACCGCCATCGAGCCCACCATCGCCGCTACAAGCGCGCCGTGCGGTGACATCGATGCCAGCACCCCGCCGAGGCCACATCCGATCACACCGAACACGAGAGCTGCGACCAGGGCGACACCGCGAGGCAGCTCGCCGTTCGCCAGCACACGAGATCCTCCCGACCAACGAGTCGGCGTCGTGTTCGCGACGTCTGCGGCGTAGTCGAAGTAATCGTTAGAATAATGCGTCATCCACTGCAGTGCGGTGACAGTGCCTTGACCCAGCAGATAGCAGGGCCAATTCAAGGCATGGCCTGCGCGTCGAGAAATGGCCGCGCCCAGCGCGAAAAGGATAAACCCACCACCGAGATACAACGGTCGACCGAGACGGATGAATGCGAGAAGTTTCAAACGCAGCACCGGTTGAAGATCGACATACGGTGGAGTGCCTGATAGCGAGCGGGACCGATCACAGGAAACGGAAGTGCGTATAACTACGTACTCGACTCCCGCAGTTAGTCGGTTGTGCGGATGCCGTCGCCACCGAAGAAGCCATACCATCGTATGGTACAGGCCGTCCCACAAGTTCGCTGTCGCTGTCGGGGTGCACCAACGTCCCTGTAGCGAGGCGACAACTTCGGGTATCTACGAGGGCGGGAGCGACTCGGCTACCGGCCAGCGTGGCAGGCGCAACACAAAGGTGGTCACTCCGTCGGCAGATTGCCCGTCGAGCGTACCGCCGTGTGAAGCCACGATCTGATGGGCGATGTAGAGGCCGAGCCCGAGATTTCCGGTTGGTGACTTCTCGAGCGGTCGCGCGCGGCGAAAGGGCTCGAAGATAAACGGAAGCTCGTCCGCGGGAATTGGCTCCCCGTGATTGTCGACCTCGATCACGACATCCCCTTCCTCGGCGCGGGCCTTGACAATCACGGTCGTTCCCCGCGTGGCGTACTCGATAGCATTGCCCACGAGGTTGGAGAGAGCTTCCGCCAAGCGGCCTCCGTCCCAGAGGCCTGCCACGTCGCCATGAACCTCCTGCTGGATGGTCGCGCCAAATTCCTCGACCACGTGCCGGATGACCTCGCGCAGGTCCGTCGGCTTTCGTTCGATTGGCAACCCACCGCCAAGACGAGCGCGCGTGAGGTCGAGCAGCTGGGTGATCATTTCGCTCATGCGTTGGTCGCTTCGTATGATGCGCGCGACCGACTTTTCGTCCTGCTCGTCGAGGTGGCCGCGCTCGAGCAGCATCCCGGCCGCCATGACGATCGATGCCAGCGGGGTGCGGAGGTCGTGTCCGAGGATGCCAATAAACTTCTCCCGGAACTCCGCCAGCTCGCGTTCTCGGTCCAATGAGACCGCGAGCCGATTTTCGGCCTGTTTACGCTCGGTGATGTCGTAAAAGCAACTGATCGCCGAGGTGACTTCTCCGTCCTTGTCCCTCAGTGGACGGATGTTCACGACGAGGGTGACGCGCGACCCGTCGGGCCGCTCGATGCTCACCTCCACGTCCCGTACATCCGAAATCGTGCCGCTCAGCGCTTCGGCCATCGGACACTGCTCGTGGGGCATGAAGCTACCGTCTGCGCGGAACATCTTGAACGAGCCACAGAACCGCTCCTCCAGGTCCCCTATCGCGGGCTCGCGGCCCCACAGCTCCGCGGCATGGTGGTTAAATTTTTGAATCACCCCGGAGGCGTCACAGGAATAGACGGCCACGGGACACAAGTCGAACAAGGTGCGATAGCGCTCCTCGCTCGCCCGCAGCTCGTTCGTCATTGTCTCCGCACTCGACCGCGCGGAGTCTGCTCGCTCCGTCGACTCCTGGGCCCGAATCGTTGCAGCGACCATCTGCTCGTTCGCTTCGCGCAAGTCGACGATTAACGTATCTGCGTTGGCTCGCTCGCCGGTCAGATCGTTGTCGGTGGTCTGGCGCTCGGCCGCGAGCATATCGGTTCGGAAGCGCCGCCGCTCCACGCGCTCCCACCCGAGCGCAACATCGGAGCTAGATCGCTGGACCTCGAGGATGGCGCGCTCGCGTTCGAAGGCGGCGTCTGCTTCACCGGTCGATCGGCCGCGCTCGCGATCTGCGTCGGCTCGCTGGGCCTGGGCGAGCTGGTCCACGCGGTGGCGACCGATGTGTAGCAGCTCGTCCTCCTGCTTTTCGTTTGCCTCGCGCTTCTTCGTGTCGTAGTTGTCAGCCTCTGCTCGCTCGACACGCAGGCTCACGTCGGTCTGGTCTCGCTGAGGATGACGGTTGCGGAAGCCGTCGGCTGCCGAAGCGGCGAGTCGCGCAAGCACGACGATTGGCTCGCCGAGTGTGGTCAGGTAACGGACCGTTTCCTCGTCCAGCTCCACGGTGATGCTCTGATTTGTCATGACTCGCCCGACCTCCGCGTGGGAATTGCTGACTCCGCGCCCGGCGATCAGAACGTGGTTTGCAGTCGTACGGGGCGTCGCCTCATTTGCCCGGCCCGCCGCCCTCACCCGCGGTGGGCCGCCCTGTGAGCAGGCCCTCGAAGCCTTTTAGTACGTTGCCCACGGTGAGCCCGCCTTGTGAAGAGATTTCGTACTCTCTGAGCTCTTTGCTGTGTTGGCTGGAGCGCACCTTGACGACCGACATCGCCCGCTTCAGGTGCCCGTCGATCTCGAGGTAACGCTGGATGATGATGGCGTCCGTAAGGAACGCGACGCCATACGGGCTGAACCGCAGATCGGTGTACGAGTCTGCCTGCTCGACCGTGGCCATTACTGTGACGCCAAGCCCAGTCAGCGCCCCCAGCATTCGATAAAGCGATTCGCGGAAGTCTTCCCGAAACGTTGGCGCGAGCGCGAGCTCGAGGCCGGACAGCGAATCGATCACCGCTCGCTTCGCACCGACGCGTTTCACCGCGTTCTGGATCTCCACGAGTGTCTCGTCGATCGAGAGGTCTAGCGGGCGCAGGTACAGGACCTCTAACTTTTTCGCGCGAACAAGCTCTATGAATTCTTCGCCGCGTGGCGTGGTCTGTAGGTAGTCGTTCGGCCGCTTCTCGAAGATGGCCACGATCCCCTTCTCGCCGCGTTTGGCTCCCTCGATGATGAACTGATTGGAGAGCACGGTCTTGCCCGAGCCTGATGGACCGGCGATCAAAACGGAGTAACCGCTCGGGATGCCGCCGTCGAGCATCTCGTCCAACCCGGGCACCCCGGTCGAGAGCCGATGCTTGAGAGGGTGCTCGGCGATCGTCTCTGCTGGTTTGAGAAGTCGCGGGAAAACGCTGAAGCCCGTGTCCGTGATGCGGGCCATGTGCAATCCGGGGATCTGCCCTTGGCCACGCATCTTGACCACGTGCAACTTGCGCACGACAGAGTTGCGGTCGATCGCCTGGTAGAGCCAGAGCAGCCCATCGGCCACCGTGAAGACCGCGGTGTCGTGTTCGCCGTCTGCATACTCGCCGATGAGGAACGTGGTGGCTTCGTAGCTCGTGAGCACGAGCGCGAGGCGCTGCATGAAGTCCGTCAGGTCGCGCTCGCCGTCCGGCTTGGAGGCAAGGGTGCTTCGGACCATGGCTCGAAAGGAATCCACCACGACGATCCCCGGATTCGAGTTCTCGATTTCCTTGACGATGGCTTCCAACACCTTCGCCATCCCACCGTCGATCGCCTCCTGGCCAAGATGGACGAAGCGAACCGTGCCCTCGCCCACTTTGGTGGCGTCGAAGAAATCGTACTGCTGCTGATAGCGAAGCATCTTGATGGGGGGTTCGCCGATGATGCTGAAGTACAAGGCCTTCCGCTCCGGGGTCGCGTTCGCGAACATGATTTGGTGCGCGATCGTCGTCTTGCCGCCTCCCGGACCACCGGCGATCAGATTCAACGAGAATTCAGGAATCCCACCGCCCAGGACTTCGTCGAGTCCCGGTACTCCGGAGGTCAGCTTGCGAATCGGAACACGGTCGCTCATTGGTCGGTCTCCGTTAATGCCGCGTCTGCGATCGTCGGCCAAGCGCCGCGCAGGATCTGGGTTGTCAGACGCTCTCCGATAAGGGTCGTAACGAGCGCGAAGAAGGTTCCGAACAGGTTCACAGCCGATTCGGAGGAGACCGCGGGATCCTGCGCTTGCAAACGTTCTCGCAACTTTGCCGAGCCTTCCAAGATTGAGACATCGGAGAGCCAAGCGAACTCACCTTTGGCCAACTTCGCGCTCCGTACAAACAACAGCTGAACACCAGCAACACCCACGAGGGGAGCCATCTGCTCGTGGAGCCTGTCGTAGACTCGGCTGGCGGCCGTTCTGGCATCAGCGTTCGTGATACCCGCCGCCGCCGCGGCCGCCGCGCTCTCGTGCGCCAGTAGTCGTCTCGCCCGTTCCGTTTGCGCCGGGTTCGAGCGGCTCACCGGCTCGCTGCGATCATGGCTCACGTGTTTGCGCCTGCCGGATCGGTTTTGTGGCAGTCGCGCAGCGTGCCTGAGAATCAAACACGTCTCCATAAGCGCTTCTTATGCGGCGGAGTCAACGATCAACGCGCGCGAGCCGACCCGCGCGACCGGGACGCCCCGTCCTACGGTACAACGTGGTCGCGTTCATATCCCATCGCGAAAGAGACGAGCCGCGTCGAGACCGTGGCGCGCTCACCCGCCACGCAATTTTGACAGCGACGTGACGCCGCCGCGTGTCGCCCTGCGAAGCGCACTAGGTTGATCTCGCATTCGTGCGGGGGATCCGGAGCACAAACGTCGTGATGTCATTTGCGGATGACGCGGTGATGGTCCCACCGTGAGCGCGCACGATCTCGCTCACGATATAGAGGCCAAGGCCGAGCCCCCGAGTCAGCACCCTGGCGTCGCTCGCACGTCGAAATGGCTCGAACAGTGTTGCAAACTTTTCGTGCGGAATCGTTGGGCCATGATTCGTTACGCATACAGTCGCCGAGTCTGAATCGGCGCTGAGCGTCACCGCGATTGGATCTCGCCCGTGTGCGACCGCGTTGGTGAGCAAGTTCGCTATTGCTTGCGATAACCGCCGTGCATCCCACTCACCAACCAGGGCGCCACTTGCTGCGATGGTGATCGATCGGTCTGGGTAGACGCACGTTGTCTGGGCTACGACATCCGTACATAGCGTGACGAGATCGCAGCGCTTCAACACGAGCGGGATGCCCCCGGCGAGCCGGCCTCGAGCGAAATCCATGACATCGCGAACGAGATCGCTCATGGTTGTGGCGGTCTTCTTGATCTCGTCGACGAGGTAGCCAAATGGCGGTTCGAGCTTGCAACGCTGGAGCGCTTCGGCACTGATCGAGATCGCGGCCAGTGGGCTCTGCAGGTCGTGCCCGAGAATCGCCATGAATTGCTCGCGTGCGCGCTCCATCTCCTTGCGCTCGCTGATGTCGGTC
>Ga0209511_1000870_pt1 | contig 28096 bp, 22 predicted proteins | sample SSSSmetaG_FD_184141 | JGI IMG/M metagenome (GOLD analysis project Ga0209511, IMG submission 184141) | Glacier valley bacterial and archeal communities from Borup Fiord, Nunavut, Canada, to study Microbial Dark Matter (Phase II) - ​SSSS... | ecosystem: Environmental > Aquatic > Freshwater > Ice >... | reverse complement strand
TAATTAGGCTTTCATCTTTGTTAGGTAGTTTTTATAACAGAAATTACAATTACTAAATGACAAAACAAATCAAAACAAATATAAATGAAATCAAATGATGTTACAGCAAAAACAAATTGGCTAATAGACCAGGAAAACAGTGAGATTGGATTTAGCGTAAGGCATTTAGTGATTGCCCGGGTAAAAGGTGAGTTTAAAACATTTGATGCGCGAATAACTACAACTGCCAGAAACTTTAGAACTGCCCAGATAGATTTCTGGGCTGATACTGCCTCAATCACAACCAATCATGTAAAACGTGACCGGCATTTAAAAAGCAGTGATTTTTTTGATGTGAAAAACCACCAGTATATCACATTCGCTTCAACCTCTATTGGAGCCGCAGCTTCGAATGGTGACCATGATATGTGGGGAGATTTATCAATGATGGGTATTACCCGTAAGATAAAACTAAATGTTCATTTCGGAGGCGTTTTAAATGATCATTGGGGATATGAAAGAGCCGCTTTTACTGTTTCGGGAATCATCAACAGATGCGATTGGGGATTAACATGGAATGCATCTTCAGAAACAGAAGGATTCGTGATGGGAGATGAGGTCGAAATTCTATGCGAGGTAGAACTTACCAATAAAGTTTGTACCGGAGCGGAAATGCAATCTGAGATGGCAGATGTCTATTAACTTCCCGGATAACTTTTTCAATCTTAATACGACTATTTATGAGACAATTGAAAATTTCAAAGCAAATTACATACAGAGATTCTATATCACTGGACCTATATTTTAATGAAATTAAGAGGATCAACCTGTTAGAAATTGATGATGAGGTTATTCTTACACGAAGAATGAAAAATGGAGATCATAAGGCATTTGACAAGCTGATTACAGCGAATCTTCGTTTTGTTATTTCGGTTGCCAAACAATACCAAAACAGGGGTTTAATCCTATCCGATTTAATTAATGAGGGAAATATAGGCCTTATAAAAGCGGCTGAACGATTTGACGATACCAGAGGACTTCGGTTTATCTCCTACGCAGTATGGTGGATCAGACAATCGATATTACTGGGCATTGCAGAAAATGCAAGAATTGTGCGCATTCCGGTGAACAAGAGTAATCCTATTACAAAGGTGGGTAACGCATTTGCCAGACTCGAACAGGAATTTCATCGTGAACCATTGCCAGAGGAGGTTGCTGAATTGCTGCATTTTCAAGTTCGGGTTGTAGAGGAAACTTTACAAATTGCCGATTTTTCGGTATCAATCGATGCACCGATATACAATGACAGTGAAAATACGATGGTCGATATTTTGATCAATAATGATGCAGTAAGTCCGGATAAGGATCTCGTAAAAAACTCATTAAAAATTGAAATTGATCGGGTTCTTGCAAAATTAACTATCCTTCAAGCATCTATTTTACGTTATTATTTTGGATTGCAGGGCGAAAAGGTACTGTCCCTCGATGAAATCGGTATAAAAATGGGTTATACGCGCGAAAGGGTTCGTCAGCTTAAAGAAATAGCTATTAAAAATCTGAAGAACAAACAGAAATGCAGTCTTCTGCGTTCATTTTTGGGATGAAACGTCCTTTAACTATCAATAAATCTATTTCTTAAATTCTTTATATTATATAGATATTTTAATATTAAATTTATGGTTTGAATGGAAGTGTTAGTTAGTTTGTAGTTTTAAATTAGTAGTTTGCAGTCGATACAACGAAGGGGGATTTCCTCTTCGTTGTTTATTTTATTTCGGGTTGTTTTCAGCCCATTTTAATACAAAAATAATGGTCAAATCTATGATAGAAAATAATACTCCCAATGCTCAACATTCAGGCAGGCCTTCTGTTAAAACCAAGGGTCGCAAAGCCGCAATTTTAGTTCTTAATTTAGTCTCCGTCTGTCTTGTAACAGTTCAAATTATTGGCGCGTTTGGCATGGCCATCGTGAACGATACCAATACCACAATTGGTCAGTTTTTGATATTCTGGGTTAAAAAATAAAAAGACCATCTCTGTTGTAAGAGACGGTCTTTCTTGTTGCAATCCTTGTTATTAAAATCGACATCCGGTTGAGAGTCCGAAACCAGCGCGTGTTATTGATGATTGATCATTCGGTATTCGTCTGTCTTCAGGATCCGTTTAATTCCTTTTAAATCAATTCCAAATATATAATCCGTTTCCAAACTGTGATTTGTGACCTACATTTCACGGTATCTTCATGCACGATCGTTTGCAGAATGTATTGTGCTTTTTAAAAACCCTGGAGCACAATACCGGATATTTACACTCATTTAATTTTGCGAAGATAGGTTCCGGCAATGAGGTAAAAGTTACATAACTTTAGAAGAGAGTTGCATTATTCACACATTTTGGAAGTTTCATGTTTTATTTTGGATAAATAAGCCGGAAAAAATACACAAATTAACAAATAAATTCAAAATGTGTAAATATATTGCGATATTTACAGGCAGAAAGTAGTTGGAAGATAGAAGACCGGAGTCGGAAGTCAGAAAACAGAAAACGGAAGACGGCAGATGTGTTACTTCGGACTTCGGTCTTATGACTTTTATTAACAAACAAATATTTCATAGCCATGATAAACGACGATCAGGATTTGACTGATGCCCAGTTACTACGATTAAATGCAGAAAAGCAGCTGAAAATAAAGGTGAAGAATAGCAGCGATTCAGCGAATGATATTGACACGAAAAGGCTTATGCATGAATTGCAGGTTCACCAGATTGAATTGGAAATGCAGAATGAAGAGTTACGTCGGGCTTATGAAACGGCAGAAACGGCACTTCGGAAATACACCATGTTGTATGATTTTGCTCCAATGGGCTATTTTACACTTGATGCGACCGGTGCGATAGAAGATCTGAACTTTACGGGTGCTGAATTGCTTGGCGACAGAAGATTTGGTTTTGTTGGCAGCAACTTCAAACTGTTTGTTTCCGAATCGTCGAAAGATATATTTAATGCATTCCTCGATTCGGTCTATGAAGGTAATGCCAAAGAATCATGCGAAGTGATACTGGGTTATTCCAATAGTCCCTACCGCAATGTATATATGGAAGGTATTGTCACCGGCGAGGAGAGGAATTGTCTTTTGTCAGTCGTCGATATTTCCGGCTTCAAAAAATAGCGTATTCATCGATGATGAGTTGTTCTAAATTGTACCTGATAGTTTTAGAAAATTGTTTGCTTACTTTTAATTAATGCCAGATGAAACTTTACATCAAAAATATGGTGAGTAATCGCTGCAAAATGATTGTGAAATCTGAACTCGAAGAGTTTGGATTGCATTTCATTATTGTGGACCTGGGTGAAGTTGAAATTATGGAAAACATTTCCGAAGAACAACGAAACCTGTTAAATTTGAGCCTCGAAAAGTCAGGACTCGGATTATTGGATGATCGAAAAAGGGTGCTGATCGAGAAAATCAAGAATATCATTGTCAATTTAGTCTATTTCACTGAACAACAGCCGAAGATTAACCTCTCAGATTATTTAAGCGCAAAACTAAATTACGACTATACCTATTTAGCTAACCTTTTCTCGGATAGTCAACACATGACCATCGAGCACTTCTTTCTGAACCATAAGATTGAAAGGGTAAAAGAATTGCTTGTATATGATGAGATCAGTCTTACCGAAATTGCTTATAAGCTGCACTACAGCAGCGTCGCTCATCTGTCGAATCAATTTAAGAAGATGACAGGATTAACCCCGTCTAACTACAAGGATCTGAGGATTAAAAGTCGCGGAACTCTGGAGAACGTGTGAAATATGTAAGTTTTATAAATAGTTGTGTAACTTGTTAGTTGTTAAAGTGTGCAACTTTGTGATATGAAATTTATTATTTAAAGTTCGCAAATGAAATAGAAATATTGCATTAAAAGATCAAAAACTGCACGCATAAAATCATTAGGTAACCCCGAGGGTATTACTTAACGCTATAATTCAACTGAAAGCTCTATAAGAGTCTACATTTCAGTTATCTGATCAAAGAAAATTTGCCATTTGAGTGATTCGGCCCAAAAATAAGGCCTGAATTCGCGTGGACAAAATCTTCTTTAGCCAGGAAATGCTACTAAAAAGCATTTTGACGACAAATCGTAAAAGGGAATATTACTGGCAATATTTCAAAATCAATTTTCTAATTATATACATAACAAGCTGATGGTATACTATTAAGTGCCATCAGAATATATTATACAATAATTGTACAAGATGAAACTTTATATCAAAAATATGGTGAGTAATAGTTGTAAAACAATTGTTAAGTCCGAGATTAAAAAACTCGGATTGAATCTCCTGTATATTGAATTAGGTGAAGTTGAAATTGCAGAAAATATCGTCGAAGAACAACGTTATAAGCTTAATATAAATCTCCGAAAACTTGGGCTTGAGTTGTTGGACAACAAGAAAAGCATGATCGTTGAACGCATAAAAAACAGGATCATTGAATTGGTGCACTATTCAGACAAGCGAATGAAGGTGAAGCTCTCCTTTTATCTTAGCGAAAACCTGGAATACGATTATACTTATTTGGCCAATCTTTTTTCAGCGGATCAGGGTATAACAATTGAGCATTTTTTTCTTAATCACAAAATTGAGCGGGTAAAGGAATTGCTTATTTACAATGAGACGAGTCTTACCGAAATTGCCGATACAATGCAATATAGTAGTGTTGCCCATCTGTCGAGTCAGTTTAAAAAATTAACCGGCTTAACACCATCTAATTATAAATTACTTAGGCTTAAAAAGCGTACCCCGCTTGAGGATATGTAAGTGAACAGCCTGATGAGCGAATCGGTTTTAAAACGATTCGCTTGTGATAAACTGCAATTCTCCAGTTGCAGCGAGCCGGAAGCTCAATATTACTTTACCCACACTAAACGTCATCGAAGAATATCTTTTGTTAAAGAATATTCATAACTTTGAGATCCCGAAACGCGTATCGTTTGATGAGCCGGAGGGATTTTATATCGTATCATATTCATATTCTATGACTCACGAAGATTTTAACGTAAAAGTACTGGGCGATCGGACAATTATGTCGCCGCTAAAACCATCACTTCTTCCCGAAGGAATGTCGTTCGGATTTATTGAAAATCACGACAGGGTTATACTCGATGCTTCATTGGAGAATTTTAACCTTTGCCAGGAAAAAGGCGAAACACCCATTTCGTTCGAAAAAGCGGGACCCCATAAACATCTTTATTTCGAGGCTTCTAAAACAAAAGTGGCCATCGTAACATGTGGCGGCTTATGCCCCGGTTTAAATAACGTGATACGCAGTGTTGTCAATGAGCTTTACTACCGTTACAAAGTCGACAAGGTGATTGGAATTCAATATGGATATGAAGGTTTTATTCCAAAATACAAACATCCGGTAATCGAGCTTACGCCACAACGTGTTGAGAGCATTCACCTGTTTGGTGGAACCATATTGGGATCTTCGCGTGGACTGCAGGATACCGGAGAGATCGTTGATGCGCTTGTTTCACTCGATGTTAATATCCTGTTTTGCATTGGCGGCGACGGTACTTTACGCGGTGCTCATGCAATATATGAAGAAATCGCAAGTCGCAACCTCGATATTGCAGTTGCCGGAATCCCCAAGACAATTGATAATGACATTAATCTGATTGATAAATCATTTGGATTTGAAACAGCATTTGATATTGCCCACGATATCATTCGTTGTGCGCATAACGAAGCCATTGGCGCCTACAACGGAATATCAGTACTTAAACTGATGGGACGCGATTCGGGATTTATAGCTGCCTATGCGGCTCTTTCGATGCAAGCAGCAAATTTTGTACTTGTTCCGGAGATGAAATTCGATTTGCATGGACCCAAAGGCTTCCTGAATGCCTTGCGAAAACGTCTCGAAAGTCGTCATCATGCACTTATTGTAGTCGCGGAAGGTGCCGGACAGCACTTTTTTGATGGCGACATGTTTGAAAAAGATGCCTCAGGCAACACAAAAAATAAAGACATTGGTTTGTATTTGAAAGAGAAAATAGCTGAGGAATTCAATGCGAAAAACATTCCATTTTCGCTCAAGTACATCGATCCGAGTTATATTATCCGGAGTGCACCGGCCAATGCCAGCGACAGCAAGTTTTGCAGCCTTCTGGGTCAGAATGCTGTTCATGCAGCAATGGCTGGGAAGACTGATTTTGTGATCGGACACTGGAATAACTTATACACACTGCTCCCGATTCCGATCTCGGTCTCACAGCGAAAGAGAATTGATATTGAAGGCGAATTGTGGTGGAATGTTCTGGAAACCACTGGTCAACCTGTGTTGATGAAGAATTGAGAAGTTGGAAGACCGAAGTCAGAAGATGTAAGCCGGAAGAAGGTGCTCCAAGTGTATATTTTATCATTTTTGTCATAAATGATGTACATTATCTAAAAATGTGTGAATAATGTAATATTTGCCAATAGTTGTGTAACATTTATCATCGCAAATATGCTCAACTTTATCTTTTTAAAACTCACTTAAAAAAGATGAAGAAAAAAGGCGAAAGTACCCTTCAGTCAACCAGGTTGAAAAGTGGAAAAGAGAATAAGAGCATTCCGGCGCACCCCTTGTATTCGGCAGGTGAAGATTTTTACAGTATATTTCATGAGGAGAAAAAACCTGAATCAGGGAGTAATTTCAAAATTTCAGTAAATAAAAGGGCTTGAAAAAATTGATTAAAGTGCACATTTTAACGGTTCTATAACGCTATGGATATACCAGGTATTCTGCATCGAGAAACTGGCTATTTGCAACTTGCATCTGGCGTGATGGAGCTATCTATTTGTCCCTGAGATTTTAACGTTTAAGACAAGTCAATTATTTTTTTAGTAAGTGAGTCTGTCAGTCGCTAAGAACCGGCTGCTACCATTTCAAAATCCAATTACCCATACCAAACATCCAATTGCCATTTTAACTTCATTATTTTCCTTCATTCCTCTCAAAAAACAGATGTCACCTATTTCCCAAAATGTGAGAATGATGTAACTAATTCCAAGAGTTTTGTAACAATTATCTTGTTAAAGATGCTCAACTTAGTTCTTTCAAAAATCATTCATTAAAATAAAAATCAGATGAAAAAAGTATTAATAGCACTCGATTATGATCCCACCGCCAGGAAGGTGGCTGAAGTTGGCTTCGATTTCGCAAAAACGATGGGAGCTGAGGTTGTTTTACTACATGTAATTTCCGATCCGGTTTATTATTCTTCGACAGATTATTCACCGATCATGGGATTCACCGGCTATTTGAATCCGGATCCGTTGCAACTAAACACATTGGAGATGCTTAATACTGCCTCTTTAAAATACCTGGACAAGACGCGTATTCACCTTGGCGACCATACCATTCAGACGGTTGTCGAAGAAGGTGATTTTGCCGAATCTATTCTAAAGACGGCCAAAAAATTACATGTCGATTTGATTATTTTGGGCTCGCATAGCCAGAAATGGCTCGAAAATATTGTGATGGGAAGTGTCACGGAAGAAGTTTTACGTCAGTCAACTATTCCGCTATTCATCATCCCAACGAAAAGTCGTAAGTAATCGATATGACTGGGAACGAATTAAAACCCCGGCAGGTGGTGCTTTTGCGTCACGGTGAAAGCGTTTGGAACCAGGAGAACCTCTTTAGTGGCTGGACAGATGTTGATTTGTCCGATCACGGAAAGGAAGAAGTATTGCAGGCAGGTCGTGTTCTGAAAGAAAGCGGGTTTACTTTTGATATGGCATTCACATCTGTGTTGAAGCGGGCCATCCGAACATTGTGGATTGTGCTCGACGAGATGGATCTGATGTGGATTCCTGTTGTGAGGGATTGGCGTTTGAACGAACGTCATTATGGTGCATTACAGGGACTCAATAAATCGGAAACAACGAAACAATATGGTGAATCTCAGGTAGACTTGTGGCGCCGGAGTTACGATATTCGTCCGCCTGCACTTGACGAAACAGATCCGCGATATCCGGGTCACGATGTCCGTTACAGGCATCTTCATCCCGAACAACTTCCCGCTACAGAATGCCTGAAGGATACGGTAGCGCGTTTCCTCCCTTGCTGGCACGATGAGATTGCTCCATTGGTGCGAAGCGGACAATCGGTCCTGATTGTTGCGCATGGAAACAGCCTGCGTGCGTTGGTTAAATACCTCGACAATGTTTCCGACGCCGACATCGCTGCTATAAATATTCCTACCGGAACACCACTTGTTTATGAACTCGACGAAAATCTTCATCCGATTCGTCATTATTACCTCGGCGATGAGGCAAAGATTCAGGAGGCGATTCAGGCAGTTGCCAATCAGGCATCGGTAAGGTAAAATCAGCTGTCAAAAATTTTGGTGAAAAAATCAGTGAATCTGTAAAATAAAGTAAATAGCTATGAAACAGGGAAAAAATAATAATTCAAAAGATTCGAAAGTTTATCTTATCGGAAGTGGAATTGCGGCGCTTGCAAGTGCAGTATACCTTGAAAAAGATGCGGGTGTGCCTGCTGCGAACATTCATATCCTTGAAAAAGACAAAATATTTGGCGGCGCTCTTGATGGATCAGGTGATTCAGAAAAAGGTTTCGTTACGAGAGGTGGCAGAATGCACGAACTGCATTATACCTGCTATTGGGATCTGCTTTCCTACATCCCTTCTTTGGAAGATCCAAACATTTCAGTAAGAGACGAATCATTTGATTTTAATGACAGATTTGTATCGAATGCACAGGCAAGACTTTTGAAAGATGGTATGAAGTTAGATGTTTCATCTTTTGGCCTTAATCTGTCGCAGCAAACAAGGTTACTCAAACTAACCTTTTCTTCCGAGAAATCGTTGGGAAACAAAAGTATCGAAGAATGGTTTGATCAGGACTTCTTTGCAACTAATTTCTGGCTGATCTGGACAACCATGTTTGCTTTCCAGAAATGGAGCAGCGTGACAGAAATGCGAAGATATATGAAGCGATTTATTCATTTGGTCGATGTGCTGCCCAAATTAGGCGGCATTCTCCGAACAAAATATAATCAGAACGATTCTGTTGCGATTCCTATGAAAAGATATCTTGAGGAAAAAGGGGTTCAATTTCAAGCAGGAACAGAAGTAGTTGATGTTGATTTTAACCTGTCAGCCGACAAACGAACAGCAACAGTTATCCATTTGAAAGATAAGAGCGAAATTATACTTCGCGAAAATGACTATGTTTTTATTACCAATGGTTCTCTTACCGAAAGTACCGACAATGGGACATGGAATCAGCCATCAAAACTAAAAGGTTTAGCAGATTCGGGCGCATGGCAATTGTGGAAGAAGATTGCTGCGAAAGATCCTGCTTTTGGAAATCCGGCTCCTTTTTGCGATAACATTGATCTTCAGAAATGGTATTCGTTTACGGCAACCTTAAAGGACAATACTTTCCACGATTATATGGAAAATTTTTCGGGTAATGTCGATGGAACAGGCGGATTGGTAACATTGACCGATTCCAACTGGCTCATGTCTTTTGTGATTGCGCGTCAGCCGCATTTCCCCATTCAACCCGCTGATGTCAAAATATTCTGGGGCTATGGATTGTATCCCGATAGAAAAGGAAATTTTGTGAATAAGACAATGGCCGAATGCAATGGCGAAGAGATGTTGGAAGAATTATGGTATCACCTTAAGATCCAGGATTTAATGAAACCAGTCATGGATGCTGGAAAAGTAAACTGCATTCCAGTTGCAATGCCATTTGTCGATAGCTTGTTTATGCCACGAAAAAAAGGTGACAGGCCTGACGTTCTGCCAAAAGGAGCGACCAATTTTGCTTTTTTAGGTCAATTTGCCGAGGCACCAGTCGATTGTGTTTTTACAGTCGAATATTCTGTACGAACTGCACAGATGGCGGTATATGGATTATTCGAAACCGGAAAGAAAGTAATGCCAGTATACGATTCGATTCACAAACCGGAATACCTGTTAAAAGCGGTGCAATCGCTTACCCGGTAACCCAAAAAAGATCAGTCATGCAAATCTAATGTTTTTAGTCTGTCATGCCAGAATTGTAAAATAAGGCGACCATTTTCTGATGTATTCTATAACAATATCTTGTATGTCGCCATAGAGAATGAGTTTTCGTGTTTGTCCGGATCGCTAAGTGGTATTACTTTGTCAATATTTACCTTGCCAATGCCGCATGAATTGGAAGTAGAGCATATTTTCTCTGTATTCCAACGCTTTTCAAACCGATTGCGTACGCAACTATTTGTTCCCAATTCATTGCTCAATGATCTTTACCTGTCTTAAACGACCGGGTATTTGATTCCGAAGGTAAGGATTAATGTGTGAATGTTGTAATTCTTTGTCGAAATTGTGTAACAGTCATGAATGTAATACCCATTACCTTTACTTCATAAACAAATATAAAAAAGTAACAAAATGAAAAAGTCTATTTTTGGAATTTTAATGATTTTCATGTTCAGTGTAACAATGGCATTCGCTGGCGAAGTAAAAGCTGTTGCTGAAAATACTGCTGCTGTTGTTAAGACAGAGAATAAACTATCAGCTGAAGAGGTCGCCAGTATCACAAAGCGTGTTGAAGAAATCCGAAGCATGGATAAATCAGAAATGACTTCTGTCGAAAAACGTGCACTGCGTAAAGAAGTTAAAGGAATTAAAGAGAATGTACGTAAAAATGGTGAAGTCATTTACATCAGTGGTGGTACCATTTTACTGATTATCCTGATTCTCATTTTGATTTAATCAAGGTTAGTTTGTTATTGATTTAGGAATCTTTTTGGTTCATTGGATATCAACAATAGAATCCTGGAACAATATTAACAATAAATAAACTTTTTAAAATATGCAGCGCTTTTAGTGTTGCATATTTTATTCATTGAAATTCAACAGATCCGCAACATTCCGGAAAAGAGCAGGAAAAGTCGGTTGTTGGATATATGATCAAAAATGCAAAAAACCGCTCAGCGCAACCAATTTGAGAACACAATTCCTGACATATTCTATTCGGCAGATATTCGTCGTCTGTCTGATTGTAATTGGCTCTTTTAGTAAGGCTTCATCGCAGGAATATTTCCAGCAGGAAGTCAATTTTAAAATACACGTTGCCCTGGATGATGAGCGAAATGAATTAAATGCGTTCGAAACAATCGAATACATCAACAACTCCCCCGACACCCTTCTTTTTCTCTATTTCCACCTGTGGCCCAATGGATATCAGGATAATAACACCGAATTAGCGAAGCAATTATTCAGCTCGAAAGGGAAAGAAAAGCTGTTTAATGATCCGGAATTGCAAGGATATATTGACTCTTTAGACTTTAAGATCGGCAGTCAGCAGGTCAAATGGAATTTATTACCCGGCCAACCCGATATTTGCCAGCTTTGGCTTACGAAAGGCTTAAAGCACGGCGACACGCTAAAAATCACGACCCCATTTCATGTAATAATCCCCAAAGGTGTAACTTCAAGGTTAGGTCATATTGGTGAATCGTATCAGATTTCGCAATGGTATCCCAAACCGGCTGTTTACGACAGGAATGGCTGGCACCAAATGTCATACCAGGATCAGGGCGAATTCTACTCGGAATTTGGTCGTTTCGATGTGAGTATTACTTTGCCGGACAATTATATAGTAGGCGCCACCGGAAACCTTCAAAATGAAAAGGAAGCGGAAATGTTGAATCAACTTGCTGCCGACACCTCCTGGATATCAACTCTTGATTATAAAGATGTTGATTTTCCACCTTCTTCAAATGAATTAAAAACCCTTCGATATACAGAAAATAACATTCACGATTTTGCATGGTTTGCCGATAAGCGGTTCCATGTATTAAAAGGGAAAGTCAATCTTCCTGAGTCAGGCAGGGAAGTCACCTCATGGGTAATGTTTACGAATCAGCAGGCGGATATCTGGAAAGATGCCATATCATACGTGAATAATGCAATACTGCATTTTTCGAAATGGAATGGGGAATATCCGTATCAAAGTTTCACGGCCGTTCAAAGCGCCCTGAATGCAGGCGACGGAATGGAATATCCAGGCATTACTGTAATCGGAATGGCTATTGACGCCTATACACTCGATGAAGTAATCACGCACGAAATTGGTCATAGCTGGTATTACAGTGCACTTGGCTCGGATGAGCGTCGGTACCCTTTTATGGATGAAGGGATCACCTGCTCGAACGAGGTGCGTTATATGAATGAAAGATATCCGCAGAAAAAGCTTTGGGAGGTTTATTTGAATAACAAGAAACTGGCAAAATTCTTTCATATCGACAAAATGCCGGTCAGGCAAATGCTCGAATTCGAATGGATGGCACAGGCGCGCGAAAACCTCGAACAACCAATTAACCTGACATCATCTGATTACAGTACGTTGAACTACAGCCTTATTATTTATACGAAAGCCGGCATCGGCTTTAAATACCTGAGGTCATATCTTGGCGATTCGATTTATGATTCGGCCATGCACGACTATTACCGAAACTGGAAATTCAAACATCCCCAACCGGATGATCTGCGTATTTCGTTTGAAGCCTCTACAGGAAAGGATTTAAAATGGTTTTTTAGTGATTTTATTGGTACCACCAAACGGTTGGATTACGAATTGGTCCGCTTGGAGGGTCAGCAATTGCTTGTAAATAACAAGGGTGAATTGGTTTCGCCATTGGTGATCTCGGGAATGATGGGCGATTCAATCTGTTTCGAGAAATGGGTCGATGGGTTTGAAGGACAGCAATGGATAGAAGTTCCCAGGGGCAATTATTCAGAAATAAAAATCGATCCAAGGCATGTGATGCCGGAATTGTACCGGCTCAATAATAACATCCGAAAGAGAGGAATCTTTCCCAAGTCTGATCCTGTTCGTACACAACTCTATTTTACGCTTGAAGATCCTGAAAAACGATACCTCATGTATATTCCTGCCCTTAACTGGACCAGGGAAAACGGTTTAATGATAGGTGTGGCATTGCACAACGGATTCCTTACACCCAAACCTTTCGAATATTTTGTGATGCCTTTCTATGTATTCAATAATTCAGGTCTGGCCGGATTCGGAAAAGTTGCTTACAATATTATACCCTTCGAAAAATTAATCCGGAAGGCAACTTTCTCGCTGGAAGGAACACAATTTGGCGCTCCAGGTGATCAAAATTATCATAACCTCAAAGCTGGATTAGATCTCTATTTCAGACCGGAGAAAATGAACAGCCCATTCACGCAAAAGGTGTATGGAAAATATATAGCAGCATCCGATCTTTTTCAGATTGAACAAGCGCAGAAAGCAACCATGAGTTCGTATCTGCAGCTTGGATATCAGCTGGACAAGAGCAGCATTATCAATCCTTTTAACCTGTTGACGTCGGTCGAATCGGGTCCGTCATTCCTGAAAACATCGGTGGAGTTAAATTATAGATTTAGCTATTACGGAAAGAAAAAAGGATTGGATATGCGGTTGTTTGCAGGAACAATGTTGAAAAACAATCCGGACATCCCTTTTTATGCGCTTTCAGCAGGCGGCAGAAGCGGACGTGAGCAATATCTTTACGAGGGAACTTATCCCGATCGTTTCAGCGTTTTCCCGACAAGCTTCTGGTCAAGGCAGATGACCTTTACGGAAGGTGGACTGGTATCGCCTGTTAACGAGCGTCTTGGATATAGCCGTTGGCTTGTTTCTTTGTCCCTCTCAAGTAATTTGCCGGGAAGAATCAACAAGATTCCCATTAAACCGTTTATTAATTTGCTTTTGAATGATCACGGTCTGGCGACAGGTCATGATTCGCCGTTCTTTTATGAAGCCGGATTAAAGGCAGGATTATGGAATTTTTTCGAGATCTATTTTCCTATCATTGTTTCAAGTAACATTGAATCAATTACAGGATCATTCAAAGACAGAATACGACTTGTTTTTAACCTGAATTCGTTTAGTCAGGTAAAGTTAAATTCGGGGTTTGGAATTCAAATTCAGTGAAAGGAAATACAATCATGGAAAAGGCATTAATTTTTACTCTTTTATTAATAATTACATGTGGTTTCACTCCTCCGGATCAGAAACTAAAAACGATTGAAAACCTTCCGCTGCAACTGTCGGTTAATAAGGGGATGAACAGTCAATTGGTGATTTACTTAACAGGTGATGGTGGCTGGAATAATTTCAGCAGAAAATTGACAGAGGCATTTGAAAATAAAGGGTATGGCGTTGTATCATTAAATACCAGAAAGTATTTTTGGGAAAGAAAGAGCCCTGACATTTTTGCTCAGGATATTGAATCCCTGGTAAATTATTACATGGGCGAATGGCGGAAAAATTCGGTGATCATCGTTGGCTATTCATTTGGGGCTGATGTAGCAGCTTTTCTTCCCGAGCGGTTATCGAAAAAGCTTCTTACCAAAATGAACCGCATCGTTTTGCTTTCACCATCCGCAAGTTCTGATTTTGTAATCAACCTGAGCGATTTAATTGGCGACAGTAAAAATACAAGGAGAAAATACAAGGTTGAGCCGGAACTTAACCGAACGACTTTCCCAATTATATGTGTTTTTGGAATGAATGAGGATCTTAAACTGAAAAACACACTTATTAAAAGGAAAAGTCTTACCATTTATGAATTGCCGGGGAGCCATCAATACAAAAACGATACGGCATTGCTCCTCAAAACGATAGATTTATAATTCATGAAAGTGTGAATATTGCAACTAATTATAAAGTTTGTATAATGCATAAAGGTGATAGATTTTATACCTTTATATCGGATTTTAAATTCATGTTCAACCCCAATTACCGAATTGAAAATAATCAATAAAATTCAAAAACATGACCTTCGTAGACTATTATAAAATTTTAGGGATTGATAAAACGGCAGCACCAAAGGACATTAAAAGTGCCTACAGGAAACTCGCCCGTAAGTATCATCCTGATTTGAATCCAAATGACAAGGATGCAAATAAGAATTTTCAGCAGATCAACGAAGCAAATGAAGTATTGAGCGACCCCGAAAAACGGAAGAAATACGATCAGTACGGCAAAGACTGGCAACATGCCGATGAATTTGAAAAGCAAAAACAATATCAGGAACAATCCGGTTCCCGTGGATCAGGATTTTCCGGTGGACAATCGGGTGATTTTTCTGATTTCTTTGAATCAATGTTTGGTGGGTCAGCAGGCGGAAGCGGCAGAGGAAGGCAGGCGAAATACCGCGGCGAAGATTTCAATGCAGAATTAAAGCTCGAACTAATCGATGCATTCACAACCCAAAAACAAACGCTTACAGTTAATGGAGCGAAGATAAGGATTACGATTCCTGCGGGAATTGAAAATGGTCAGACCATTAAAATTCCGGGACATGGCGGACCAGGTATTAATGGCGGGCCAAATGGCGATTTATACATTACATTCTCAATTGCCAATCACGCTAAAATAAAGCGTTCGGGTGACAATTTATATACGACTGTGGATTTGGATTTATACACCGCAGTTTTGGGTGGCGAAATCACCATCGATACTTTAAGCGGACAAGTAAAACTAAAAGTAGCTCCTGAAACACAGAATGGCAGTAAAGTAAAGTTAAAAGGGAAAGGATTTCCGGTTTATAAAAATGAGGGACAGTTCGGCGATTTATATGTGACTTATCATGTTATAATTCCAACAAATTTGACAGATAAGCAAAAAGCATTATTTACTGAATTGTCTAAATTGTAATTTTTAAAACAGAAGCCATGCAAACCAAAAATTATATAGCAGTCAATGAATTCTGCAGCAATCACAACATCGAAGTTTCGTTTATCAGTTCATTGCAGGAAACCGGATTGATCGAAATCGCTTTTGTTGAAGAAACGGCTTTTCTCGATGCAGACCAGCTCCAGCAGGTTGAGAAGTTCGTACGTTTTTACTACGATTTGGATATTAACCTTGAAGGTATTGAGACCATTACCCATTTGCTTCAGCGAATGAATGCGATGCAGAATGAAATTACATCGCTCCGTAACAGGTTAAGCTTATATGAGTAAACTGGAAACCTATATCAGGAAAATTTTAAAAGCAATCGTTTGGGTCGCTGTTTGTCTTGTGCTTATTTTCGTCCTTATTGCGGTGGTTATTCAAATTCCTTCTATTCAAACCAGGATTGTTCATTATGCCACGACTTTTATCAGTGATAAAACGCATACAAAGGTTGAAATAAAGAACGTCAGCATTTCATTTCCCAAAGCGGTCGTGATTGAAGGTCTTTATCTCGAAGATCTCAAACAAGACACATTGGTATTTGCCGAAAGGGTGAAAGTAAATATGGCACTTTACGACTTATTAAATAATAAGATAGCGGTAAATTCAATTGCACTCGATGAGGCAACCATCAAATTGCATAGCACCAAAACCGATCCTGTTTTCAACTATAATTTTCTGATAACTGCATTCAGCGATACAACCAGCCAGACAAAGCCCGATACGCTGTCAAAATCCAAATGGACTTTCGGTCTTGATCAGGTGGATTTGAAAAACGTCAGGTTTACTTACAATGACGAATTTGCAGGGATGAATGTATTCGTTACGCTCAAAAAATCGGAAATTAGCGTTGATAAGTTTGACCTCGGAGAATCCATTTATCAGTTCAATAAATTGATTTTGGAAGGTTTAACAACAACTGTTCTGGCAACTGAATCTGCAAATACGAAGAATAGTCAGTCAACAAGCAGTTTGCCAAAAATAGGTGCAAAGGACCTTCAGATCAGTAATTCGATGGTCAGTTATACCGATTCCGTTGGCTATCTGTCCGTTATTTCGTTTATTGACGAGAGTGAACTCAATGATGCTTTCATCGATTTGCAAAAACAGCAGTTGGTTTCTGATTATTTATCCTTGACAAAAAGCAAGGTGGAGTATCACACGTTTAATCCGGAATTACAACCAGACACTACAACAAGGCTTTCAACGTCAGAAAATAATTGGAACGTTACATTGAATCGTATCACACTGAAGGACGATTCGCTTCTTTACAAATCGGGGAATAATCCACCAATAAAAAATCTTTTTGATCCGGATAATTTGGAATACAGTCATTTAATCCTTGATGCGACGGGTTTCTTTTATTCTCCGGATCTGACAAAAGTTGTGGTAACGAAATTCAGCGCGGTCGATCAGAACAACTTTGCAATTAACAGTTTTGAGACTGACTTCAGTATGGATCAAAATTCCATCTCCGCAAAGAAACTGAGAGCAAACACAGCCAACTCAAGCATTAATGCTGATTTTAACATCCAATACGCTTCGCTGACAACTTTGATGGATTCGATGCAATTCCGCAACATCAACTTAGATATGAGGAGTGTTAGTTTCAAAAACTCCGACCTGCTCTATTTTAATCGGGAACTTGTAAAGCAGCCTTTCTTTAAAAATGCAAACAATAAAACATCCGTTTCAGGAAAAGTGAAAGGATCATTGAATAATCTGACGGGAAAAAATCTGAATATTCGTACAGGCGTTAATACGATCCTAAAGTCCAATTTCATTATCAGGGGATTGCCTGAAGTTCAGACAGCCTATTATGATTTCCCGAATCTGAGTATCATTTCCGGCAGGAGCGACATCGTAATGATTGCCGACACGATGGTTCCCAAAAGCATAGAGATACCTGAAAATATAGGTCTCGAGGTCGTATTTAAAGGACAGATGAAGTCTTTTACATCAACGGCCAATATGACCAGCAGTTTCGGAGCTGCAAATTTGATTGCATCAATTGATTCGTCTGAGAATTTCAGTGGCAAATTAACCGTCAGCAGTTTAGATATGGGTCGATTGCTTAAAGATACGGTCATGTATGGCCCTGTAACATTAACTGCCGAAGCAAACGGACACGGATTGGATACAAATACGGTGAAGGCAAAAATAAAAGCAGATGTAACAGCAATTTACCTGAATAAATACACCTATCACAACCTTGCGATGGATGGCAACGTTACAGGCAAACAATTCGAAGGGAAGATTAATGGCAATGACGAGAACCTGGTATTCGATTTTGACGGACTCGTGAACTTAAACACGAACCGGGAGAACTATAAATTCAAATTGGATGTAAAGGGTGCCGATCTTCAAAAACTTAAACTCACCCAAAATGATTTACGGATCGCTTTTGTTGCAACGGCTGATATAAAAGGAGGATCTGCTACTAAAATGAATGGAACCGCCGGAGTTACCAATATTATTGTTGCAAAGGATGCAAAAAAGTATGTCCTCGATTCCTTTTTAACCGCTTCCGTAAACGAACCGAACAAAAGTGAAATCAATGTAAGCAGTGCGTTGATCGATATCAAATATGCCGGAACTGTTTCTCCTGCGGCACTTCCCGAATTACTTAATCAATTTATAAACAACTATTTTCCTGTTTCAGAATCAAATCAGGTAATCAAGAAAAGCGAACAGTCGAATTTCAGTTTCGAGATACAACTTCACAATCACCCGCTACTTTCGAAAGTTTTCTTTCCCGAGTTGAAAGAATTTGATCCGGGAATCATTCAGGGTAGTTACGACAGTCAGAAAAACGACATGAAACTGAATGCGTCCATCAATAGAATGGTTTATGGAACCACCGAAATTAGTGACTTTGCAATCGAAGTAAATTCGGATAACACGGCCCTGAATTATAAAATATCGAGCAAAGGAATTTCAAATTCACAAGTCAATTTAGACAATTTTTCGTTTGACGGTAAGCTCGAAGGCAATAAATTATTTGCAAATATCTCCTCAATTGATGGTAAGAAAAATAAGCTTCTGATCAAATCACAGATTAGCAAGGAGAATGGAAACTATAAACTCACACTCGATCCAAAGGAGTTCTACCTGATGAATAATCGTTGGGAAATACCGGCAGATAATTATGTCGCCTTCGGTAAGCAGGGACTTTTGATTCATCATCTTTTTATGGATCATGCCGGAAGTCAGATCAATGTCGGTTCTGTTCACGATCAATTCAATAACGATCTGAATATTGCCATCAAAAATTTCAAGCTGGATGACATTTCCCGTATTGTAGAAAAAGACACCAGTTTGGTGAAGGGGAATTTGGATGGAAATTTATTGATTAAAAGAGTTGACAATTCGTATATTTTAGTAGCCGACGCCACAATTAATAAGCTTGTAGTTCACGATATTCCAGTCGGTGACTTAACATTAATGGCCGGGAAATCGGGCGTAAATAAATTCGACATCGATTTGACTTTAGTGGGTCCGGATAATAATTTGAATGTAAATGGTTCATTCATTTTAAGTGATGGTGGTAATTCTGTCAGTGCGAACACTGATATTCAATCGCTTTCGTTGAAAACTGTACAAGCTTTTTCGATGGGACAAATTACCGAAGCTGCCGGAATTATTACCGGAAATATTTTGGCAGAGGGAAAGATCAGTGGACCTGATATTACCGGCGAACTGGTATTCAACAATGCTTTTGTCACGCCGGCATATCTTAATAACCGCCTGGAATTAAAACATGAAACGATTCAATTGAAAAAAGAGGGAGTCTTCTTCAACTCCTTTACGATGTTGGATGGCGCTAAAAATAGTGCAATCCTGAACGGATCGGTTCTTATGAAACAATTCTCTGATTTCGTTTTTGATTTGCAATTCAGTACCAAGGACTTTTTATTATTCAACACTTCGGCAAAGGAAAAACAGAATTTCTTTGGGAGGATGGTTGTCGACAGTAAAATTGATGTTAGTGGACCAATGAATCTTCCGGTTGTTGAGGCGAAAGTGAAAATGAAAAAAGGTTCAAACTTTACATTTGCAGTTCCCGAAGACAAATTAACAACCGACAAGGGTGAAGACGTCGTCGAATTTGATAATTCATTAAAATTCAATCCAATTCTTTTCCGGGGCGAGAAAAAAGGGGGACAAACAACCGGAATGTCTGGTTTCGATCTCACTTCTATTATAGAAATAGATAAGGAAGCAACGCTTCGGTTATTAATGGATCCCGCGTCGACTGACTCGCTGGTGGTGAAAGGGGAGGCTGCGTTAAGTTTCTCTATGGACAGAAGCGGGAAAATGAGTCTTACCGGGGCCTATAATTTGAATGATGGAAGTTACCTGGTATCCCTGGAATCAGTCGTTAAAAAGAAATTTGCGATTAAGGAAGGAAGTACAATTATTTGGAACGGCGATCCACTGGATGCCACCATATCGATTGATGCAATCTATACAGTACGGGCTTCACCATACGACCTTGTGGCGGATCAGATATCAGGGTTAAGTGATGTTGACCAGGGAGGATATAAACAGCGATATCCATTTATGGTCTTATTAAAACTTCGAGGAGAAATTTTGCATCCTGAAATTAGTTTTGAAATACAACTATCACCCGAGGACAAAGGAATTTTAGGTGGTGCCGTGAATCAGAAACTGATCATGCTAAATGATGATCCTTCAGCATTGAACAAACAGGTTTTTGCATTATTGGTATTGGGCAGGTTTGTTCAGGAAAATCCATTTCAATCCGAATCGGGGGGAACTTCCGCTTTAATCCGGTCAACGGTTGGCAAATTTTTATCGGCACAATTAAACCAATTGAGCTCAAAACTGATACCTGGGGTGGAATTGAATTTTGATATTCAGTCGTACGACGATTATCAGACCGGACAAGCCCAGGGAAGAACACAGGTCGAAATTGGAGTAAAAAAGCAACTCTTTAATGAAAGATTGTCGGTTCAGCTTGGAGGCGCCGTTGATGTTGAGGGAGCAAGGGCACAACAAAATTCGGTAAGTGATATTACGAGCGATGTAACATTGGAATATAAACTAACGAAAGATGGCCGCTTCCGGATGAAGGGCTTCAGGCATAATCAATACGAAGGAGCAATAGACGGCCAGTTGGTTGAAACCGGGATCGGTGTTTTATTTGTGCGCGATTTCAACAGATGGAGCAGATTATTCAAATCGCGGAATAGCAGAATTGATTCATCGAAAATACAAAGCAAAAATGATACGATCATTTCAAAATAAAACCTTTGCGATGCTTGTCTGCCTGCTTCTGGCAGCATGTACTGGTACAAAGAATTTACCAAAGGGTGAAAAGCTTTATACGGGTGCAGAAATTAAAATAGAATCAGCAGAAAAAGTAAATAAGAAATTTATCAAAACAGTTGCAGAGACAAGTGTTCGACCGTCACCGAATAAAAAGATTTTGGGAATGCGGCCTAAACTGTGGATGTACAATACAGCCGGTGAAGCGCCCAAAGGCAAAATTAAAAAATGGCTTCAAAAAAACGGAGAAGTTCCCGTTTTGATGCGTCATGTTAAGCCCGGCGTAACTTCAGAAATAATCGATGCAAAACTTTTCAACATCGGCATATTTAAGGGTTATACAGAATCCAAAATCGTTGAAAAGAAACATACTTTCAAAGTAATTTATACGAGTCATGTTCATCGCCCATTCATTGTTAAAGATCTGATTTATGATATTTCGGATGACAGTATAAGCCGTCTGATCCTTACTCATAAAGATAAATCAATCATTAAGGCCGGGGATGATTATAACCTCGACAAATTAAGAGTCGAAAGGATCCGGATTGATGCTTTGCTAAAGGATCATGGATATTTCTACTTCAACCCCGATTACCTGCTTTTTAAAGCTGATACTTCGAATGTAAACCGCAATGTTACATTCAAATTAACGTTGAAAGACAGTATCGCGCAAAATGCAATAACCGTTTACCGAATTAACAATGTGTATATCAATCAAAACTATTCTTTAAACGAGCGGCGTACAAACGCTTCAAAGGACACGGTACGGTATGAGAATGTTGTTTTTGTGGGGAAAGAAACACAAATGAAGATTAAACCAGATGTGATTTTAGAATCGATTTATTTGCGAAAACCAGACGTCTTTTCAAGGCAAAATCACATCATCACATTGAACCGTTTGATGTCGATGGGTAATTTTAAATTAGTTCAGGTGAACTTTCTGGAAAAAGACGCCAAAGCAACAGGGTTATTAGATGTGAATATTTTAATGACACCATTGCCAAAACACACCTTCAGGGCAGGGCTTGATCTTGTTTCAAAATCGAATAATTTCATGGGACCGCGAATGAATTTAAGTCTTCTGAACCGAAATACTTTTAAAGGATCAGAACTACTGAGTCTGAGTCTTGCGGGTTCATTCGAGGCACAACTGAGCGGTAATGACCAAAATTTATTTTCGTATTCCTGGAATCCACAGTTGGAGTTGACTTTCCCGCGTTTTCTTTTACCGTTTAGTCTAAAGAAAACAGGGAGTATTTATATTCCAAAAACTCATTTTTTACTTTCATACAACTACCTGAAGCGGGTCAGTTATTTCGACATGCGCACATTTCAATTCGTTTTTGGCTATAAATGGAAGGAGAACATCCGGAAAGAGCATGAATTTAATCCAATAGACGTTAGCTATACTACCGTCGGGAACAAATCAGCTGCATTTGACGCTCTGGTGAATCCCAATCCTTTTCTTAAAAAAAGCTATGAGGAGAAATTTATTGCCGGGGGAACATATTCGTTCACTTATAACGAACAAATGATAGCAGATAAAAAATCGCAATACTTTTTCCATTTGTCATCGGAGCTTGCAGGCAATCTTTTTTCGTTGGCAAGAATTATTTCGGGAAGTAAAGTATCAGCAGACTCTTCCTCCACAATAGCAGGATCTGTCTATTCACAATTTGCAAAAATAAGTGTTGATGCCCGCGGTTATTTTAATTTCAGAGATAAGAATAAACTAGTGATGCGATTTTTTGCCGGAGTAGCCAAGACATATGGAAACTCTTCTGTATTACCTTACTCCAAACAATTTTTTAGCGGCGGTCCTAACAGTATTCGCGCTTTTCATATTAATTCACTTGGTCCGGGTACCTATTTCCAGGATACAAAAAAGATTGGGTTTTTACAATTGGGAGGTGATTTGAAACTGGAGATGAATACAGAATATCGTTTCAGTATTATGCGCTACCTGAAAGGTGCCGTATTTGTGGACGCAGGAAATGTATGGTTATTAAAATCAAATCCTGAGAATATCGGAACCCCGTTTATTTTTTCAAAATTTATGAACGAGGTGGCTGTAGGAACAGGTGTTGGACTAAGAGTTGATGTTTCCTTCTTCATTTTGCGTTTCGATCTGGCCATGCCATTACGAAAGATTCCAGAACCTGGAGATAATTTCAAGTGGGTGATGAATGATATAAACTTCGGAAGTTCAGGATGGAGAAAAGACAACCTGATTTTGAATATTGCAATCGGTTATCCGTTTTAGGCACCCAGAAATATTTGTTCACTTCCGCTACAAATATGTATATTGCGTTGTTATTGTGCGATACATAAATATATTACCGGCTCAATATTTTGAGACAAAATTAAGGCATTAAATGGAAAATTATTGGAGCTATTCGCTAACCGTTTTTATGGCATTTTTTGCCATTATGAACCCGCTTGTTAACATTCCTATTTTCGTAAAGATAACAGAGGGAATCGATGAGAAGAAGAAAAAAGCAATTGCCAAAACTGCTAACATTGTAGCCTTTATCATTGTCGTCGCCTTTATTTTAGTGGGAAAATATATATTCGAGATTTTCGGACTTACCATCCCTTCATTCAAAGTATTTGGAGGTGTCCTGATCTTTTATATCGGATTCGATATGCTTCAGACAAAGAAAACGAGCTTGCACCTGAAAGACAAACCTATTTTCGATGCCAGTATAGCCATATCGCCTCTGGCAATCCCAATTATGGCTGGTCCGGGGACAATTGTTACCGGAATGAATTTTGTTGTCGATGCCGATTTCCTGAAGGTATTCATTACCATACTGATCTTCGGTCTGATCATACTTTGCACCTACTTGGCTTTTATTTATAGCAATTACCTGGTCCGGATTGTAGGCGATAACAACTTTGTAATCATTGGTAAAATCATGGGCATCATCATTGGAGTGCTGGGCGCAAATATGCTGATCGAAGGAATCAAACTGGCGTTCAATATCTAAGTGTTGAATGTGTGAATCTTGCAACTCTTTTTAATAGTTGTGTAACTTTATTATGGCTCAAAGGAAGGATCTTTGTTGAGTTAATTTATTCAAAATAGAATTGAAAGCAAAAAGTATCAACAATTATTTAATCAACCTATGTGCCATAGCAAGCAAAACAGATCAGTTATTTTAAAGCGTATTTTTCTTTCCATATTTCTGGCTGCTTTATTCGTGATTAGTGTTCAGGCACAGAAAGATACAACAGGGAAGGATTCAACAGTGAAAGATACAATCGTGAAAGACACGATTGTTCAACAATTTTATTCAGCCAATCGCACACCGCTTTATTGGTTTTCGTCGGATATAAACAGGAATAAAGCCACCGAATGGCTTACGATGATCGAGACATCCGAAAGTTTTGGAATTGTTTCGGATCAATATCAATCCAATCAGATTCATGTGGCGTTGCTTAGCAACAATACCTTAGACAATATTAATAAAGCGCAACGCGATCAGCAGATAACGGGGATGGTTTTAAATTTTCTCAAAAACCTTCAGGAAGGGAATATCAAGTTCGATTACGATGAGGTGAGCGTTTCGCGCGATTCGATGTATATTCAACAGCTGCTCAATTCAAAACCTGGTGAATCGGTTTCGCAGATGGTTTCAAGGCTCGATTGTAAAGATCGCGACTATCTTGTTTTGAAACAATATTTGAATGATTCCATCACGGCGAAGGATACCCTGAAATATAAAAAGGTTATTCTTGCGATGAATTACCGCAGGTATTTCACAGCGAATCATCCGTCGGAATACATATTTGTTAATATTCCGGCTACAGAGGCAAGTTATTACCGGAATGATTTTCTGAAGTTAAAAATGCGGACAGTGGTTGGAAAGCAAAAGAATCAGACACCGCTGATTGCTTCTTACGTTACCAATATAGTTACGTTTCCTCATTGGAATGTGCCTCATTCAATTGCAGTAAAGGAAATTTTACCCAAAGTGCAAAAGAACGAAAACTACCTCGAGCAGCATAATTACAGCGTTGTAAATGGTCGGGGCAAAGTAATTGACGATTCGGATCTGAAATGGAAAAGTTATACTGAGAAAAACTTCCCTTACTTTTTTCGTCAGGCTACAGGACCCCGGAATGCATTGGGTGTTTTGAAATTTAACCTTGAAAATCCTTTCAGTATATTTTTACATTCAAATGGTTGGCAGGGTGTTTTCAAAAAAGATTTGAGGTTTTTAAGCCATGGGTGTATTCAACTTGAAAAGCCGCTTGAACTTGCAAAGGAATTACTCCCCGAAAAGATCGATATCAAAGAATTGAAGAGCGGCAAGAAAAACACCAAATCAAAAACGATGGCTCTACCGCATAAGATCCCTGTTTTTATTATCTATATGCCGGTAACAGTGAATGGAACGAAAGTGACCTTCCTGAAAGATGTATACGATTTAATTTAGCAAAGAGGAGCTGCAAATGTATTTTTTGTCGGGATTATAGACAAACAAGCAGGTGCCTCCTTTGATACTTTCAATAATCAGTTTATTAAGGACCGTCGGAAGTGCGGGACAACCCCAGCTTCTGCCAAGTCTTCCATTTTTCTTAATATAGTTTTCAGAGGCATAATCAGCGCCATGAATAATAATGGCACGTTTGAGTGCATTGTCATTAAACCCTTTTTCAACGCCGTTGATCAGCAACGCGAATCCGGTATGTGCTCCGATAATAGGATGTTCTGTAATATAAAAGCCTAAACTGCTTTTTAAAGAACCTTCAATATTTGAGAAAGATTTGGCAAACTCATCACCTGTATTACGGCCATGTGCAACATAGGTGTTGAACAATAGTTTTCTGTTTTTCAGATCGATTACATACAAACGTTTCTTGTTGCTCGACTGCGAATAATCTGCAATGGTTACAATCGTTGGATTGTTTAATTTCCCGTTCAAGTCAAGCTTTTTTAATCCTTTGATTGCAAGGTCAAAAATATTTCTTCCCAGACCGGTATCGGCTAATTTCACTGCGGTGTAAACATCATTAAAGATAGCTTTACCTGCATCAAATTCGCCAACGACTGCATTATTTGCAATTGGAATCAGCAGAAATAAAAGGCACGTAATTATTATTCTCATAGAACGAAAGTAAAGTAAAATCCCGGTATCATTGTGAAATAGACTGTTAAAAATTCATTTTGGCTTTTTAAAGTGCACATTGTTTGCAATATACATTTTGGTCCCGCACGAGGCAATTTAACTAAATCAACACTTTCTGCTTCTTTTTTGTCTCCTCCGGCACCCGTTTTCCGTCATTTCCCTTCCCCAATGTGTGAATGATGTAACTCTTTTCGAAATTTGTGTAACATTCCTGCCAACTTATGGCATCAACTTTGTACCATTATAAAAACACTCCAAATTATTACAGAATAACTGCATTGCAGAAGAGTATTTTGGACAAGATGTGATAATTTAATATTAGGCACGATGAAACGAATATTTAATGGTTTTGTAATATTACTGGTGATGACAATGTCTTCCGTGATATTTCCGAAACAGACTTCGGCCCAGCAATCCGATGTCAATTTCCAGGTTTTCTACGATGAGTTAAGCCCTTACGGAGAATGGGTGGACTACGATAATTACGGCTACGTCTGGATTCCGGATTCCGGTTCTGATTTTGTCCCCTATTCAACAGATGGACACTGGGTATTATCCGACTATGGATGGACCTGGGTATCCGATTACGAATGGGGATGGGCACCGTTTCATTACGGCCGGTGGGATTTTGATAATTATTACGGATGGTTTTGGATACCCGATAATGAATGGGGACCGGCATGGGTGAATTGGAGACAGGCAGATGGTTATTATGGCTGGTCGCCAATGGAGCCGGGTATCAGTCTCAGCCTGAGTTTCGGCAGACCATATAATCGCGACAACGATCATTGGATGTTTGTAAGAGACAGGGACTTCGAAAGACAGGATATCAATCGTTACTATGTCAACCGCACGGATCATGACCGGATTATCAGAAACTCCACAGTGATCAGAACAACATATGTCGACAACAGCAGGCATACTACTTATGTTACTGGACCGGCAAGGAGAGATGTTCAAAGAGTTACCGGACGTCAGATTAATCCTGTGTCTATTCGCGAGAATAACAGGCCTGGTCAACAGATGAGTAATGGCCAGTTGCAGATGTACAGACCACGGGTCAATAAAAATACTGACAGGGAACGCAAAGCTGCTCCGTCCAGGATCACGAATCTGAAGGATGTGAAACGACCTTCGGAAAGAAGCGGAGTAAGAGAGCAACGTAATGCCAACCCTGCCAATAATAATGGAAGACAACAACAGGGACAACAACCGCAACGTCAGCAGCAGCAAGATGCTCAACAACAGCGTCAGCAACAGCAACGTAATGCGACTCCTGCCAATAACAGCGGAAGACAGCAGCAACAGCGTGAACAACAACAGGGTGCTCAGCAACGTCAGCAACAGCAGCGTGAACAACAAGGTGCCCAACAACAACGTCAGCAGCAACAGCGCGAACAACAGCAGGGTGCCCAACAACAACGTCAGCAGCAACAGCGTGAACAACAGCAGGGTGCTCAACAACAACGTCAGCAGCAACAGCGTGAACAACAGCAGGGTGCTCAACAACGTCAGCAGCAACAGCGTGAGCAACAGCAAGGTGCCCAACAACAACGTCAGCAGCAACAGCGTGAACAACAGCAGGGTGCTCAGCAACAACAACAGCAGCAACGTCAGGCTGCCCAGCAACAACAACGTCAGCAACAGCAGCGAAGTGCAACGCCCGCTAATAACGCAAGGCAACAACAACAGCAACAACCAGCTGCAGCGCCACAAAACCAAAGCAACGATCAGCCGAAGGAATCGAAAGAGGAGCGTGGCAGGAAGCGGAATGATTAAGTGACTGGAAAGCAGTAAAAAAAAACAATTTATTTTCGATTTACTGAAAATAAAAAGTAATATCTCAAAAATAGTGCGTACATTGCGCACGAATTAATTTTTTAATAATGAATAAAGGAACAGTAAAATTTTTTAATGACTCCAA
>Ga0209511_1000867_pt1 | contig 28144 bp, 22 predicted proteins | sample SSSSmetaG_FD_184141 | JGI IMG/M metagenome (GOLD analysis project Ga0209511, IMG submission 184141) | Glacier valley bacterial and archeal communities from Borup Fiord, Nunavut, Canada, to study Microbial Dark Matter (Phase II) - ​SSSS... | ecosystem: Environmental > Aquatic > Freshwater > Ice >... | reverse complement strand
ATGGGGCAGGTCTGGCTCGCGCGGCGTACCGACGGGCTGTACGAAGGGCAGGCGGCGATCAAGCTGATGCGCCTGGCCAGTGCCGATGCCGGCGCCAACGCGCGCTTCGCCCGCGAAGGCCGCCTGCTCGGGCGGCTGAACCACCCGAACATCGCCCGGCTGCTCGACGCCGGCGTCACGCCGTCGGGCGAACGCTACCTCGTGCTCGAATACGTCGAAGGCGAGCGCATCGACCGCTGGTGCGATGCGCACCGCCTCACGGTGGCGCAACGTGTGACGCTGTTCATCGGCGTGTGCAAGGCGGTGACGCACGCGCACGAGAACCTGGTGGTGCATCGCGACCTGAAGCCGTCGAACATCTTCGTCACCGCTGCCGGCGACGTGAAGTTGCTCGACTTCGGTGTCGCCAAGCTGCTGGACGAAGCGCGCGAAGACGGCCGCGCCGCCGGCCCGGACGCGGGCACCGAACTCACGCGCGAAGCGGGCGCCGCGCTCACGCCCGAGTACGCCTCGCCCGAGCAGCTCGAAGGTGGCGCGATCTCCACCGCCACCGACGTGTTCGGCCTCGGCCTGGTGCTGTATGGCCTGCTCAGCGGGTTACGCCCGTATGCGGCCGACTCGCGCGCACCGCGCTCGCGCGGCGGCCCCCACAACACCGCGCCGGCCCGGCCTTTGTGGAGCGTGCCGGCCACCCGCTCCGATGCCCAGCGCATCGCCGAGCAGCGCGCCACGACGGTCAGTGGCCTGAACCGCGCCCTGCACGGCGACCTGGCGGTGGTGGTGGGCCAGGCCATCAAGGCCGACGCGGCCGAACGCTACCGCGCCGTGCCCGACTTCAGCGATGACCTGCAGCGCGCACTCGACCGCCGCCCCATTGCAGCGCGGCCCGACAGCGTGCCTTACCGCGTACGGCGTTATGTTCAACGTCATGGGTTCGGCGTCGGCGCGGCGGCGCTGCTGGCGTTGGCCGTAGTCGGTGGCGTGACCGGCACGTGGCTGAAGCAGCGCGAAGCGCAGCACGAGGCAGAGCGCGCGGTGGCCGTGAAGCGCTTCTTGCTCGACCTGTTCGCGCAGGCGCGCGGCTCGGTGAAGGCCGAGGGCACCGCCGCCCGCGAGGCCACGCTGAACGATGTGCTGGCCGCCGGCGCGGCACGCGTCGAGCAGTCGTTGGCCACGCAGCCCGCTGTGCGCGACGAAGTATTCGAAGTGCTCGTCGAGCTGTACGCCGACACGGGCGACCCGGCCCAGACCGTGGCCCTTGCGCGCCGGCGGCTCGCCGCCGCGCAGTCGGCCTTCGGGCCCGACGACCCGCGCGTGGTGCCGGCCGAGGTGATGCTTTCTGCGGCGCTGCTCAACCTCGGCGAGTTGCTTGACGCCGAGAAGCTGCTCGCCCACAGCCAGGCCGTGCTCGACCGGGCCGGCGACGCGCACTCTATCGACCGCGCCCGGCTGCTGCGCTGGCAGGGCCTGGTGCTGTTCGTGAAGGGCGTTCAGCCGCCGTGGGCCGAGCACCCGATGCGGCGTGCCGTCGCGCTGATGCGCGAGCGCTACGCCGACGGCGACACCCTGGTCTCGGCCCTGGCCACGCTGCCGGCGCTGGCCTGCAGCTACGGCCTCGCGGCCGAAGCGATCGAGGCCGCAGAAGAACTGCACCGCCGCTCGCTGGCGATTTACGGCGACGACAACTTCCACATCGACCAGGCCAACTTGGCGCGCGCGCAGTTGCTGACCCGCAGCGGTCGGGCGGCCGAGGCCTTGGCCCCGATGCAACTGGCCGTGGCCGGGTTCGAACGGCACTTCGGCGCCGCGAATGCCGATGCCGTGCAGGCTCACCTGCAGTTGGCCAAGGTCTACCTCGCGCTAGGCCGCAACGACGACTCGCAGCGCGAATTCGAGGTCGGCCGGCGCGCCGTCGAGCGCGACCACGCCGACGACAAGCAGATGGCCGAGAACCTGGCCGCCGTGCGCGCGGACCTCGACAAGATGCGCCGGGGCGAGAGCCTGAGCTGCCGGCCACGGCCACCGCCATCCCCATCGCCACCTCGTTGATCCTTTTTGGGCCCGCTTTGCGTCTTTGACTTCAGGTGCTGCATAAACCCCGTGCAGCGTTCAAACCGGGAGCCATTCGATGCAGTCGCACGCCGTTCACCGCGCCACGAGCGCCGCCCGCTTCGCCGCCTCGGCCACGCGCTGGCAAGCCCTGGCCGCAGGCCTCTTCACACTGCTTCTCGCCGCCTGCGGCGGGGGGGACGACGGGGGCGCCGCGAGCCCCGCACCGGCGATCCCCGTCGTGGTCGCCCCGCCGGCGCCCCCACCCCCGCCCCCCGCGCAGCCCGCACCCACCATCACCAGCTTCACCGTGACGCCCGCCACCTTGCCTGTGGGCGGCGGCAGCGTGACACTGAGTTGGGCCACGGCCGACGCCACCAGCCTGGCCATCGACAAGGGCGTGGGCACGGTCACCGGCACGAGCCAGGTCGTGACAGTGGCCGCCGACACCACCTTCACGCTGACGGCCACGAACGCCAGCGGCACCACGAGCAAGACGGCCGCGGTGACCGTCGCCACGGGCCTGGTTCGCTACATCGACGTGGCCACCGGCGCCGACACGAACCCCTGCACCCAGGCCGCGCCGTGCAAGTCGATGACCAAGGCGTTCGTCGGCGCACCCGCAGGTACGACGTTCCTGATCGGCGACGGCACCTACACGCCGCTGACCGAGGGCGCGAACGGCTTGAACGTTCCCGACGGCGCCACGCTGCAGGCAGTTCACCCCGGCGCGGCGACGCTGGCCACCCTGGCCGTGCAGGCGCTCGGTTCGGCGACCCTCAACGGCCTGGTCATCGACCGGCAGAGCGCGGCCTTCAATTGCGGTGGCATTGACGCCTTCAGCGCGACAGGCACGCCCACGCTCACGCTGATCGGCGTGTTCAGCAACTGCACCAACTGGCTCCACTTCGGCGGCAAGGTGAAGGCCACCATGTCGCCGGGTGCGCTGCCGGGCGGCGTCTACACCACGGGCCTGCCCGCCAATGGTGGCGGCTGGATCAACTTCAGTTCCACGCCGGCGTCAGGCGGCGCCGCCGAACTGCTGATCCAGGGTGGCGTGATCGAGGGCAGCAACACCGGCCTGGCCGCCGGCTCGGTCATCGGTGTTGGTGGCAATGCCAAGCTCACGCTCGACGGTGTCACGGTGCGCAACTGGAAGTCGGCTGCGATCGGCGCCGTCGGCGGCACCGTGGTGTTGCGGGGCGGCACGCTGATCGACTACGCCGGCGCCGCCCCCACCGCCCCCTCCGCTGGATGCGGCGCAGTCATCCTCGGCTCCTACTACGTCGGCACGCAGGCCTCGGCGCTGACGATGGACCATTCGACGATCTCCAACGCCGCAGGCCACGCGATCTGCGTGCAGAACAACCTGATCGGCGGTGTGTTCGACCAGCTCACGCTGACGCAAAGCACGATCACGGCCTCGGGCGGCGCGGCCATCGCGAGCGAGTTCGCGCAGGGCTTCGGCGCGGTGGTGGCGCTCGACGGCATGACCCTCGCCAACAACGGTTACGGCATCTTCTGGGCCGGCCGCACCAGCGGCAGCTTCGATGTGCGCAACACCACCGTGACCGGCAGCAGCGCGGCGGGCGGTATCGGCGCCGGCATCTATGTGTACGCCACACCGTCGGCCAGCTTCAAGCTGCGCGCAAGCACGGTGTCGGGCGGCGCGCAAGACGGCGTCACCTTCGGCGGCTTCGTCACGATGGCGGTGGACCTCGGCACCGCCGCCGACCCGGGCGGCAACACCTTCACCGGCAACGCAGCGTCGGGCCTATTCAACGGCATGGCGCCCGGCCAGACGCTGAACGCCGTCGGCAACACCTGGACGCCCAACGTGCAGGGCGCCGATGCGAACGGCCGCTACTCCACGCCACCCGCGTTCGCACCGGTGCCCAAGGCGGGCCCGGCGAACGGCGTGAACTACCACACCGAGAACGCCAGCACGCTCAACCTCTGACCCAGGGGTCAGTCCAAGCAATCGATTCAACAAGGGGAACTCCATGTCGCAAGCCCACCCACTGTCCACCCGCCGCGCCACCGCGATGGCGGCCGCCGCGCTGTGCGCTGCCCTCTGCCATGCGCCGGCCACGGCGCGACAAACGCGTGTTCTGCTGGCCGGGCTGGGCATGGCCCACACACAGCTCAACGCACCGGTAGTGAACGACCACGGCCAGGTCGCGCTCACGGCCGGCCGCCAGACCGGCCCGAACAGCTATTCCGCGATGAACGTTCTGCAGTGGCGTGAAGGCTCCGGCGTGGCAACTCTGGCCGGCCTCGGCTCGCAGCTCTCGTTCGTGTTCCACGACATCACCCAGAACAACCTGGGCGACGTGGGCTTCACTGCGATCGGCCGGGCCACCGGCAAGCGCGGCATCTACCTCACCACCGCGCTCGATGCCGGCCCACTGGGCGAGGTCGGTGCGCGCACGGCCTACCCCGGCGACTTGATCCTTTCGATCGGCGCGCCGACGCTGGCGCGCAATCGTCATTCGCTGGTGTTCGACGTCACCGTCGAGCCTTCCGGGCGCGGCATCGACAACTTCGCGCTGGTCGGCGGCATCGATCACGGCCAGGCCTACCGCAACGAGCCGTACATCAGCGGCCGCCAGCCGCTGAACGCACCGCCCGACCGCGACTCGCAGGACATGCCTTACCGCCTCGCTTATGCACACCATGTATCAAGGGGCGACCAAGCTCTCAGCTCGGCCTTCTCGGGCCAATTCGGGCGCACGTTCGACGGCGTGAACTACGACCTTCGCTTCGGCGCCGTGTTCTTCACCGACGCCAACTCCGGCAAGCTCTACACGGTCGGCTACGACTACCAGCGCCCGGTGGCTGGCAACGCGCAGACCTTCCAGAACATGCGTGACGTCACGCCGGTGCTCGCCGTCGGCCGCGGGCGGATGGACGGCACCGGCCTGGCCTTCGCCGCCGACCTGTCGAGCCGCGCTGACGGCGTGGTCGACGGGCGCGGCGTCTACCGCTTCCTGTCGGCGCCGTTCCTCGGCAACGAGCCGCTGCCGTACGGCACGCCGACCGGCGCGCTGACCGAACTGGCACGCACCGGCACGGCCGCGCCGGGGGGCGGCAAGCACCTGGGCTTCGACCAGAAGGTCTTCGTCAACGACTCGATGCAGGTGGCCTACAGCGGCGAGGTCAGCGCCCGGCCCCGCACGTCGCCGGCGCCGCCGCAGGGCCGCCAGCACGGCGCGATCTTCATCGACCGGACCGTGGTCGTCGACGAAGGTCAGGCCGCTCCCACGGCGAGGGGCGGGATGTCGGGCACCTTCGGGAAACTCACGCTCAACGGGTTCAACAACGCCGGCGTCGCGCTGTTCTCGTCGACCCTGGTCGGCGCCGGTCCGTTCGCGCAAGGGGTGTTCCTTGGCGACGGGCGAGAGCGGGTCTCGGTGGTGCGTACCGGGGACACGTTGGAGGGGCGCAGCGGTAGCGGCCGGCAGGTCGAGTTGGTGTCGTCGCTGTCGAACGATGCGGTGAACGTGCATGGGCAGGTCGCCTACGGCGTGCTGTTCGCGAATGGCGCGAGCGGCACCTACCTGTTCACGCCCACGCTGCACTGGCGCGACCCGGGCAGCGTGCGGGGTTTCACGCTGCCGATGGCATGGGACGATGCGAAGCACTGGACGCTGGGCCTGGCGCCCGCTGACGTGCACGACGTGATGATCGACCCGAGCTTCAAGGTCTCGATCAAGGGGCCGGGCACCGACCTCACGGTGCGCAGCCTGGGCCTTGGCACGGGCTCCGGCGCGGTGCAACTCGCGTTGCAGCAAGGCGTGCAGTTGACGGTGCGCGAAGGCGGGCTGCACGTCGGCACGCGCGGCACGCTGGCCGGCTCGGGCACGGTGTTGGGCAGCCTCGTCAACGACGGCTTGGTGCGGCCGACGAACATCACGGTCACGAACCTCATCACCAACCACGCACGCGTCGAAGGCGGCGGCACCCTGCAGGGATCGCTGGCGAACGGCAGCACCGGCACGGTCAGCGTCGGCGCCGGCGAGCACCTGACCTTGATCGGGTCGGTTGCCGGGCCGTCCACCAGCCGGGCGCACCAGAACCTGGGTGTGGTCAGGGTGGCCGGCGGCGCCCTCACGGTGGTCGGTGGCCTGGGCAACCAGGGCACGCTGCACGCCACCGATGCGAGCATTGCTTTCGTCGGGCGCGGGCTGTTGAACCATGGCAACGTGCTGCTCGACGGAACGCGTGTCGATGTGGCGGGCGCGGTCTTCAACGCGAACAACGGCCGCATCGCCACTGGCGCCGGTACGCTGGCGGTCGTCCATGACCATGTGCACAACGCCGGCGAGATCGACCTCGGCAGCGCAAATCCAGCCCAGGTAATTGGCGGGCTGGACCTGACCGGCACCTCGCGCCTGAGCTTCGTGCTCGGCGCCGCGGGCGGCGGCGCGGCCCTGGAGGCCGACGGCCGCGTCGACCTTGCCGGCAGTCTGGCCGTGGCGTTCGGAACCGGCGTTGCGCCGCATGCCGGCGACGATTTTCATGTGTTCGACTGGAGCGGCGCCAACGTGCACGGGAGCTTCACGTCATACGCCCTGCCCGATCTCGGCGCCATCGGCACCTGGAACACCAGCGACCTGCTGATCGGCGGCTGGCTGTCCATCACGGACGCCCCGGTGGCCGCATCGACCGCGGCGATGTGGCGTGGGGACAGCCTCGCGAGCGGCCCCGTCACGATGGACGTGGCCGCGGTACCGGAGCCCAGTACCTGGATGCTGTTGCTGGGCGGCATGCTGGCCATCGGGAGGGTCCAGCGGCGCCGGGCCGGTCGATCCGCAGTCGTCGATCGCTAGGCCGTGCCGTTCAGGCGACCGCGTAGGCCGCCACCGTGCCTGCGAGCACGGTGAACCCGAGCCAGTGGTTCAGGCGGAAGGCGCGAAAGCAGCCGTCGCGGCTGCGCGTGCGGATCAGCGTGTAGTGCCACAACGCCAGGCCTGCCGCTCCGCCCAGCGCCACGAAGTACGGCCACGCCAGGCCGATGCGCGAGCCCAGCCCCGCCCACACCGCGAGGAACAGCGCGTAGAAGGCCATCACGCCGGCCACGTCGAAGCGGCCGAGGGTGATCGCGGATGTCTTGATGCCGATCTTGAGGTCGTCGTCGCGGTCGACCATGGCGTACTCGGTGTCGTAAGCCAGCACCCAGAACAGGTTGCCCACCAGCAGCCCCCACCCGAGCGGCGGCACGGCCCCCTGCACCGCCGCGAAGGCCATGGGAATGCCGAAGCTGAACGCCACGCCGAGGACCGCCTGCGGCATCGACAAGAAGCGCTTGGTGAACGGGTAGACCAGGCTGACCGCGAGCGCGGCGACGCTCCACGCGATGGTGGCGGCGTTGGTCGTGAGCACCAGCGCGAAGGCCGCCAGCGCCAGCAACGCGCCGAACCACAGGGCGTTCCTTGCGCTCAGCGCACCGCTGGTTACAGGCCGCTGTGCAGTTCGTTTCACATGTTTGTCGAAGTCACGATCGGCGACGTCATTCACCGCACAGCCGGCGCTGCGCATCAGAAAGGTGCCGAGCGTGAAGACGACCAGCAGGTGCCAGCCGGGGAAGCCGCCCGCCGCGATCCAGAGCGACGCCAGGGTGGGCCACAGCAGCAGGTAGCTGCCGGCCGGGCGGTCCCAACGGATCAGCGCGAGATACAGGTTCAACCGTGATGTGTCGATAACCGTCGGCATGTGGCGATTGTCGGCGCGGCAGCGCGGCGGCCGGGAAGCGCAGGCCCGAACCCTGCTGCACTGACTTGGCAGTTGCCAGGTGCAATGCAATCATCCGTGCCATGCACGGTTGCGAAGACCGCCGGCTGTAGAGACCCTTTCACCGTTGGGAAGTTGAACATGCTTGCAAATCGATGGCGCGCGACCTGCGCTCTGCTGTTGGCCGCCGCCAGCCCGTGGGCACACGCACTGGTGTTCGGCGTGAACGAGGGCGTGACCTACCGGGTGCCGAACGAAGAGGTGCGCGGCCGCTATGCGGCCATCGCGGCCGACCTCGCCAAACTGCTGCAGCAGCCCGTCACAGTCGAGCCCGTGGCCGACTACCCGTCGCTTCGCAAGGGCCTGGCCGACCAGCACTTCGACCTGGCCATGGTGCACCCGGCGCATGTGTCGATCCAGGCCATCAAGGCCTCGGGCTACCGGCTCGTCGTCGTCACGAAGGGCTTCCAGAACTACCAGGCGCAGTTCCTCGTCCGCGCCGACTCCACCCTTACCTCGCTGGCCGACCTGAAGGGCCGCAAGCTGGGCGCGCCCGACGAAGACTCGATCACCTCGGTGATGGTGCGGGCCACGCTGCGCGACGCCGGCCTCACCCCGCAGCAGGTGCCGATGGTCTACACCCGCTACCAGGACGCGGTGCCCTTCTTCGTCGACAACAACCTCACCTTGTCGGGCGCGACCGCCGCCAACGGCGTGATCAAGGCGTGGACAGCCAAGGGCGGCAAGGTGCTCGCCAAGTCCCGCACGGTGCCCATCAAGCACATCATCGCCAGCCCCGCGCTGAGCGCCGAACAGGTCGACGCCGTGCGCGACTACCTTCTCGCGCTCGACGCCAGCGAAGACGGCCGCAAGAAGCTCGCGCCGACCAAGTACAGCGGCTTCGAGCGCTACGACCAGGCCGCACTGCTGACGCTGGGCACCTGGCTCGGCTTGTGACGCGTGTGCGCTGAGTGACACACGTGCGCTAACCTCCCGCGCACCGCATGACTGCACCAAGGCCCAACCGATGACCGCTGCCTCCCTGATCGACCTGCTCGCCGGCGCGCCCGGCAGCGCCCCCGCGCTGTCGGCCCCGGGCCGCGAGGCGCTCAGCCACGCGGCATTGAGGGCACTCATCGACGCCACGCTCGAACGGCTGAACGCGCTGGGCATCGGCCGCAACGACCGCGTCGCGATCGTGCTGAACAACGGCCCCGAGATGGCAAGCTGCTTTCTCGCCTGCGCGTGCGGGGTGGCGAGCGCGCCGTTGAACCCAGCCTACCGCGCCGACGAGTTCGAGTTCTACCTGTCCGACCTGAATGCCAAGGCGCTGATCGTCGAGCGGGGCAGTGCGTCGCCCGCCGTGGCGGTGGCGCACAAGCTCGGCGTGCGCATCATCGAGCTCGTGGCCGAAGCCGAACGAGGCGCGGGCAGCTTCACGCTGCACCCGCAGGGAGATGGCGCCAGCCCGCCGGCCGCAAGCGGCGGCTGCGCCGAGCCCGACGACACCTCGATGGTGCTGCACACCTCGGGCACCACCTCAAGGCCGAAGATCGTGCCGCTGTCGCAGCGCAACCTGTGCGCGTCGGCCGTCAACATCCGCGACACGCTGCAGTTCACATCAACAGACTGCGGCCTGAACATCATGCCGCTGTTCCACATCCACGGCCTCATTGCCGGGGTGCTGGCGCCGCTGGCGGCCGGCTCGCAGGTGTTCTGCACGCCGGGCTTCAACGCGCTGAAGTTCTTCGCCTGGATGGACGAAGCCAGGCCCACCTGGTACACGGCCGTGCCGACGATGCACCAGGCCATCGTCTCGCGCGCCGCGCGCTCGCTTGAGGTGATCGCGCGCCACCCGCTGCGCTTCATGCGCTCGTCGTCGTCGTCGATGCCGCCGCAGGTCATCACCGAACTCGAAGCCGCGTTTGGCGCGCCGCTGATCGAGGCCTACGGCATGACCGAGGCCACGCACCAGATGGCCAGCAACCCGCTGCCTCCGGCGCGGCGCAAACCCGGCACGGTGGGGCGCGCGGCCGGGCCCGAGATCGCGATCATGGGCAGCGGCGGCGAGCTGCTGCCGGCCGCCAGCATCGGCGAGATCGTGATCCGCGGCGCGAACGTGACGCAGGGCTACGAGAACAACCCCGGCGCGAACGCCGAAGGCTTCGCGAACGGCTGGTTCCGCACCGGTGACCAGGGCCAGATGGACACTGAGGGCTACCTCAGCATCACCGGCCGGCTGAAGGAGATCATCAACCGCGGCGGCGAGAAGGTCAGCCCGCGCGAGGTCGACGAGATATTGATGGACCACCCCGCCGTGGGGCAGGTCGTGTGCTTCGGCATGCCGCACGCCAAGCTCGGCGAAGAAGTGGCTGCCGTGGTGGTGCTTCGCGAGGGGCAGGCGGCCACCGAGCGCGAGTTGCAAACCTTCGTGGCGACGCGCGCGGCCGACTACAAGGTGCCGAAGAAGATCCTCTTCATGGACGAGATTCCGAAGGGCGCCACGGGCAAGCTGCAGCGCATCGGCCTGGCGGCCAAGCTCGGGTTGACCTGAACTTGTACGGCTGCGGGCCGCTTCTCATAATCACTCGTGGCAACCTATTCCGGTGAGCCGCACATTCGTTGGGGATCTCCGTGAACAAGACCTGCAAAGCCGCCTTGAGCGGCGCCACCGGCGCGGCCTGCGCCGCGCTTCTGTCCATCGCATCGGCGGCGCATGCGGCCTGGGAGCCGACCAAGCCGGTCGAGTTCGTGGTGCCGGCCGGCACCGGCGGCGGCGCCGACCAGATGGCGCGCTTCATCCAGGGCGTGGTGGCCAAGAACAAGTTGATGAGCCAGCCCATCATCGTCGTCAACAAGGCCGGCGGCGCGGGTGCAGAAGGCTTCCTGGACGTGAAGGGCGACAAGGGCAACCCGCACAAGATCGTCATCACGCTGTCGAACCTGTTCACCACGCCGCTGGCCACCGGCGTGCCCTTTAACTGGCGCGACATGACGCCGGTGCAGATGCTCGCACTCGACCAGTTCGTGCTGTGGGTCAACGAAGAGTCCCCGTACAAGACCGCCAAGGCCTATTTCGACGCGGTCAAGGCGCAGCCCGCGAACACCTTCAAGATGGGCGGCACCGGCTCCAAGCAGGAAGACCAGATCATCACGGTGATGATGGAAAAGGCCGCCGGCAAGAAGATGACCTACATCCCCTACAAGGGCGGTGGCGACGTGGCGGTGCAGCTCGTCGGCAAGCATGTCGACTCGACCGTGAACAACCCGATCGAGGCCGAGTCGCACTGGCGCGCCGGCAAGCTGCGCGCCCTGTGCGTGATGGACAAGGCAGCCATGCCGTACAAGGCCAAGCTCACCGCCATGCAGAGCTGGGCCGACATCCCGACCTGCGCCTCCGCCGGCATCCCGGTCGACTACCTGATGCTGCGTGGCATCTTCATGCCGCCCGGCGTGTCGCCCGAGCAGGTCGCCTACTACGTGCAGTTGTTCGGCAAGCTGCGCGCGCTGCCCGAATGGAAAGACTTCATGGACAAAGGTGCGTTCAACACCACCACCATGACCGGCGCAGCGTTCGAAGACTGGCTCGGCAAGAACGAGCAGATGCACCGCGTGCTGATGAAAGAAGCCGGCTTCATCGCGAACTGATGAACCAAGAATCCCACCGCTCGTCCGTGGGCACGCGCTGGCCCGAGCTCATCGTCGCCGGCTTCCTGATGGCGCTTGCCCTGCTGGTGATCACCGACAGCCTGCGCGTGGGCATCGGCTGGGCCGACGACGGGCCGCGCTCGGGGTACTTCCCGTTCGCCATCGGTGTGCTGCTGCTCGCGGCCAGCGGCGTCGTGTTCGTGAGCCAGCTCCTGCGCTGGCGCAAAGCCGACCCGACGTTCGCGCAACGCGATGAACTGGCGCTGGTGATCGTCGTGTTCATCCCGATGCTGGTCTACATCGGCGCGATCTTTGCCACCGGCATCTACGTGGCCTCGGCACTGCTCATCGGCTACTTCATGTGGCGCTACGGCAAGTACCGCTGGCGCATCACGCTGCCGGTGTCGGTCGGTGTGCCGCTGGTGTTCTTCGGGGTCTTCGAGAAGTGGTTCCTGGTGCCGTTGCCGAAGGGCCCGATCGAGCAGTGGCTGGGGCTGTAGGCATGGAAGAACTCTCGAACCTCGCGCAAGGCTTCGGCGTTGCCCTCACGCTTCCGAACATCGGCTACATGCTGATAGGCATCACGCTCGGTGTGCTGATCGGCGTGCTGCCGGGGCTGGGCGGTGCGAACGGCATCGCCATCCTGCTGCCGCTCACGTTCTCGATGAACCCCACGTCGGCCATCATCATGCTGTCGTGCATTTACTGGGGTGCACTGTTCGGCGGGGCGATCACGTCGATCCTGTTCAACATCCCGGGGGAGCCGTGGTCGGTGGCCACCACGTTCGACGGCTACCCGATGGCGCAGCAGGGCAAGGCGGCGCAAGCACTCACGGCGGCGTTCACGTCGAGCTTCGTCGGCGCGCTGTTCGCGGTGCTGCTCATCACCTTCCTGGCGCCGCTGCTCGCCAAGTTCGCGCTCAAGTTCGGGCCGGCCGAGTTCTTCGCGGTGCAGTTGCTCACCTTCTGCAGCTTCATCGGCATGAGCAAGGAGCCCGCTGCCAAGACGCTGTGTTCGATGATGCTCGGCTTCGCGCTCGCCGCCGTCGGCATGGACACCGTCACCGGCCAGCTGCGCATGACCTACGGCTTCCCGGTGCTGCTGAAGGGCTTCGACTTCCTGATCGCGGTGATCGGCCTGTTCGGCATCGGCGAGATCCTGCTGACGATGGAAGAAGGCCTGGCGTTCAAGGGCAAGAGCGCCAAGATCAACCCGAAGGTCGTGTGGCAGACCTGGCGCGAGCTGCTGCCGCACTGGAAGACCTTCCTGCGTTCCACGGCGGTGGGCTGCTGGATGGGCATCACCCCCGGTGGCGCCACACCGGCCTCGTTCATGAGCTACGGCATGGCGCGGCGCTTCGCGAAAGACCCGGCCAGCTTCGGCAAGGGCAACATCCAGGGCGTGGTCGCGCCTGAGACGGCGGCGCACGCGGCCGGCACGGCGGCGCTGTTGCCGATGCTCACGCTCGGCATCCCCGGCTCGCCCACTGCGGCCGTGCTGCTGGGCGGCCTGCTGATCTGGGGCCTGCAGCCGGGGCCGATGCTGTTCGTCGAGCACAAGGACTTCGTCTGGGGCCTGATCGCGTCGATGTACCTCGGCAACATCGTCGGCCTGCTCGTGGTGCTGACCACGGTGCCGTTCTGGGCCGCGATATTGCGCATTCCGTTCTCGGTGATCGCGCCGGTGATCATCGTCATCTGCGCCATCGGCGCGTACACCGTGCACAGCTCGATGTTCGACGTGGTGCTGATGCTCGTGTTCGGGGTGATGGGCTACCTGTTCAAGAAGCTCAAGTACCCGCTCGCGCCGCTGGTGCTGGCGCTGGTGCTCGGCGACATGGCCGAGGCAAGCTTCCGCCAGGCGATGCTGTTGTCGCAGGGCAGCATCGCGATCTTCTGGTCGAACCCGCTGGTCGGCAGCATCGCCGGGCTGGCGCTGGTGCTGCTCCTGTGGCCGATGCTGGGCGCGATGAAGCGCGCCGCCCGACGCCGCGAATACACCGCGCCGGAGGCACTGTGAAGATCGCCGCCGTCGGTGCCGGCGAGTCCGCATGAAGATCGCCATCGTCGGTGCCGGTGCGATCGGCGGCTACCTTGGCGCCAGGCTCTCTCTGGCCGGCGAAGACGTGACCTTCATCGCGCGCAACAAGAACCTCGCCGCGATCAATGCGAACGGGTTCCGGCTGCAGCTCGAAGACGGCACGCAGCAGCACGCTAGCGCGGTGCGCGCCGTGCAGCACATGGCTGACGCCGGGCCGCAAGACGCCGTGCTCATCACGCTGAAGGCGCACCAGCTGCGCGAGGTGCTGCCCGAGTTGCGCGCGCTGTTCGGCCCGCAGACGATGGTCGTCACGATGATCAACGGCGTGCCGTGGTGGTACTTCCACCAACTCGCCGGCCCGTACGAAGGGCGTGCGGTGACCAGCGTCGACCCCGACGGCCAGATCGCCGCGACCATCGAGCCCGAACGCATCATCGGCAGCGTGGTCTACCCGGCGGCCGAGCTGGTCGAGCCCGGCGTGGTGCGCGTGATCGAAGGCAACCGCTTCACGCTTGGCGAGCCGGGCGGCGGGCGCAGCGAGCGCGTCGAGCAGCTGTCGCAAACGTTCATGCGCGCGGGATTCAAGTCGCCGGTGGCGCGCGACATTCGCGCCGAGCTGTGGGTCAAGCTGTGGGGCAACCTGAGCTTCAACCCGATCTCGGCGCTGACCCACGCCACGCTCCAAGACATCTGCCGCTTCCCACCCACGCGCGCGCTGACGGCCCGCATGATGACCGAGGCGCAGGCGGTGGCCGAGGCGCTCGGCGTCAGGTTCAAGATCACCCTGGAGCAGCGCATTGCAGGCGCCGAGGCCGTGGGCGCGCACAAGACCTCGATGCTGCAGGACGTGGAGCACGGCCGCCCGCTGGAACTCGAAGCGCTGGTCGGCGCGGTGGTCGAGCTCGGCCGCATCACCGCCACGCCGACACCGACCATCGAGGCCGTGTACGCGGCCACCAGCCTGCTCGCGACGGGGTTGCGCGCCAGCGGCGGCGGGCTGGCGCTGCGCGCCGGCTGAACGAGCGGCTCAAGTACTGAACGGCCGGTGCCGATAGCCTGATGTGCCCCAAGCCGGGCCTTCAGATCGGACGCCTCCGTGCCCCTGTTTCCCCTCACACCAGCGCTGACCCAGCTTCGCGCGCGGATTGCGTCAGCGTCCGGCTCGCTCAAGCTGCGCATCACGCTCGGCGGCATCGCCGCGCTGGTGCTGGGCATCGGCCTGATCTCGGTGCTGCTGGTGAACCGCGCGGAGCGTGACACCCTCACCGCGCAGCGCCAGCGCGAGCTGGGCGAATCGGTGCGAATGGCGTCGGTGCTGTCGCGCCGCGTGGTCGAGCTGCAGCGCGCGTTGCAGGTGGTGGCAGCACAGCTCGACGAAGCGACACTTGCCGACGACGCAGCCCTCGAACGCTTCATCAAGAGCAAGCCCGTGCTGCGCGGCCTGTTCGCCAACGTGTACGTGGCCACACCGGACGGTCAAATGCGCTTGTTTGCCGACGAAACCGGCATGCGCCGCCCGAACCTGAACATCTCGGACCGCGACTACTTCCGCCGCACCCTGGCCGAAGGCCGGCCCATCGTGTCCGAGCCGATCCCGGGCCGGGTCTCCGGCAGCCCGGTCGTCGTGTTCACGCACCCGGTCGCCGGCGCTGGCGGCATCTTCGCCGTGCTCGGCGGGGCGCTGCGGCTGGCCAACCGCGACCTGATGGCGGACCTGGTCGATGCCCAGGAGTCCGACGCCGATGCCCTGCTCGTCGTCACCGACAGCCAGGGCCGCGTGCTCGCCCACCCCGACCGGGCGCGGCTGCTGCAGCCGCTGTCGGTCGATGCCGGGTTCGCCACCGCATTCGCTGCATGGGTTGCCGACGGCAGCCCGATCGAGCCCTCGGGCATCCAGCTGCCGCAATCGGGCGAGGTGGTCAGCGCGGCGGGCGTGGCCGGGCCGAACTGGATGGTGTGGCGGCAACGCCCCGAAAGCGAGCTGCTCGCACCGTTGCGCTCGGCGCGGCGTGACGCGCTCGGCTGGGCCGCCGGCCTGATTGCCGTGCTGTCGCTGGTGTTGCTCGCCTACCTGAGATGGCTGCTGCACCCGTTGGCCCTGTTGGAGCAACGCGCCCAGCACCTGTTCGACGGCCAGCTCGCCGCGCAGGAAGGCTGGCCCGCGGAACACGGCGAGATCGGTCGCCTCGGCCACGTTCTGCGTCACGTGGCGGCCGAACGGGCCCAGCTGGAAGACTTCAACAGCCAGGTGCTGGGCAAGCTGAACTCGGTGATGGGCGCGGCACCGGTGGGCATTGCCTTCACCCGCAACGAGCGCTTCGAACTCGTCAGCGCCGAGCTGTGCCGGCTGTTCGGCCGCACCGATGGCGAGATGCTGGGCCAGCGCAGCGAGATGATCTTCGCCGCGCCGCGCGACGAAGCATTGATTGCGCCGCAGGTGCATGCGGCGTTCGCCCGGGGCGAGCCCTATGCCGGCGAGTGGCAGATGCGCCATGCCGACGGCAGCACCTTCTGGGCCCGCCTGCGCGGCAGGCCGGTGCACGCGAACGAGCCCGGCGCCGGCGCGATCTGGACCATCAACGACATCAGCGCGCAACGCCTGGCGCGCGAGGAACTCGAATGGTCGGCGGCGCACGACCCGCTGACCGGCCTGGCCAACCGCAAGGTCTTCGAGCAGCGCGCGGCGCGCGCTTTCGAAGCGCTGCCGCGCTCACTTCCGGCCGCCATCGTGTTCATCGACCTCGACCACTTCAAGCCGATCAACGACACCGCCGGCCACATCGCCGGTGATGCCATGCTGCGTCTCGTGGCCACCGAAATGCTGGCCCGGGTGCGCGCCAGCGACCTGGTGGTGCGCCTGGGCGGCGACGAGTTCGCGCTGCTGCTCGAACGTTGCCCGCTCGACGTGGCGGTGCGCGTGGCCGAGACCGTGCGCGCGGCCATCGCCGCCATCGTGCTGCCCTGGGAACACCGGCAACTGCGCATCGGTGCCAGCCTGGGCGTGGCCTGCCTGTCCCCCGACATGCCCGACGTGGCGGCGTGGGTGACAGCCGCCGACGCAGCCTGCTACGCTGCCAAGGCAGCGGGCCGGGGCATGGTGCGCAGCGCACTGCGGCAGCCGGCCGGGGCGGTGCGGCCCAGCGTTGGGTCAACGCCCCTTGCCGGCCCCGCGCCCGAGCAGCTTGCTCTCGGCCAGTGACAAGGGCTCGGGCAAGCCCGACAGCACCAGCGTGTCGCCGGCGGCCAGCACCAGCGCGTCGTCGGGTTTTGTGACCGCGCCACTCGCGCGGCGCACCGACACCACCGTCACGCCGACCGCCTGCAGCGCCTGCGCCGCCAGCGTCTGGCCCAGGTGCGGCCCGGCGGTGGGCAGCGTGACGCTGTGCAGCCGCGCGGTGTTCAGCTCGTCTGCGGTGTCGTCGTCGGCGCCGTGGAAGTAGCCGCGCAGCAGGCCGTAGCGCGCGTCGCGCTGGTCCTGCACCAGGCGCAGCACGCGCCGCATCGGCACGCCCACCAGCGCGAGCGCGTGGCTGGCCAGCATCAGCGAGCCTTCGATGGCCTCGGGCACCACTTCGGTCGCGCCGGCCGCCTGGAGGCGCTCGATGTCGGTGTCGTCGATGGTGCGCACCACCACGGGCACGGTGGGCGCATGCATTTGCACCAGGCGCAGAATCTTCAGCGCCGACGGCGTGTCGTGGTAGCTCACCACTACCGCGCTGGCACGCGCCAGGCCGGCGGCCATCAGGCTTTGCAGCCGCGCCGCGTCGCCGAAGACCACGCTCTGGCCAGCGGCGGCCGCCTGGCGCACACGGTCGGGGTCGAGGTCGAGCGCCATGTACGGGATGTGCTCGCCGTCGAGCAGCCGAGCCAGGTTCTGGCCGCTGCGGCCGTAGCCCGCGATGATGATGTGCGCCTCGGCGTTGATCGAACGCTTGGCGATCATCGTCATCGCCACCGACTGCATCAGCCAGTCGGTCGCGCTCAGGCGCATCACGATGCGGTTGCTGTACAGCACCAGGAACGGCGTGGCCAGCATCGACAGCACCATGCTCGCCAGGACCGGGCTCTGCAACGACACGGGCATCAGCTTGTGATCGGCCGCGAGCGTGATGAGCACGAAGCCGAACTCGCCGGCCTGCGCCAGGTACAGGCCGGTGCGCAATGCCACGCCGGGCGTGGCACCGAAGCCCCGCGCCAGCGCCGTGACGAGGCCGAACTTGAACAGCACCGGCGCGACCGTGAGCACCAGCACCAGCGGCCATTGCAGCCACACCGCCTCGGCGTCGAGCTTCATGCCGATGGTGATGAAGAACAGGCCGAGCAGCACGTCGTGGAACGGCCGGATGTCGGTCTCGACCTGGTGTTTGTATTCGGTCTCGGCGATCAGCATGCCGGCCACGAACGCGCCGAGCGCCAGCGACAGGCCGGCCAGCTCGGTCAGGTAGGCCAGGCCCAGCGTCACGAGCAGCAGGTTCAGGATGAACAGCTCCTCGCTCTTGCGCCGCGCCACGATGGTCAGCCACGAGCGCATCACGCGCTGGCCGCCGACCAGCAGCACGGTGAGCAGTGCCACCGCCTTGACGGTCGCGATGGCGAGCTCGCGCAGCAACTCTTCAGGCCCGGAGCCGAGGGCCGGAATGATGACGAGCAGCGGCACCACGGCCAGGTCCTGGAACAGCAGCACGCCCATCACACGGCGGCCGTGTTCGCTCTCGAGTTCGAGCCGCTCGGCCATCAGCTTGACGACGATGGCGGTGCTGCTCATCGCCAGCGCCCCGCCGAGCGCCAGCGCGCTCTGCCAGCCCAGGCCCACATGCCGGCCCGCGAGGCCGAAGCCCCACACCAGCAGCGCGTTGCCGGCCGACGCCGCCAGCATCGTCAGCGCCACCTGGCTCAGGCCCAGGCCGAACACGAGCTTGCGCATGCTGTTCAGCTTCGGCAGGTTGAATTCCAGCCCGATCACGAACATCAGGAACACCACGCCGAACTCGGCCAGGTAGCGCACGCCGGCCGAGTCCTTGGCCAGCGCCATGGCGTTCGGGCCGATCAGCACGCCGACGGCCAGGTAGCCCAGCATCGGTGGCAGCCGTGCAAGCCGGCACGCCACCACGCCAGCCACGGCGGCCACGAGGTAGAGCAGAACCAGTTCGAGCGTGGAGGCCATGGGCGCGGTGTGAGAGGGTGGCTCGGCACGCAGCGCCCACAAGTCGGCACGCTGCGCAGCAGGGCGAAAGCGACGTTCCGGCAATGCTCAGGCAATGGTCGGCAAAAGCGCGCGCCCTAGAATCGCCCGATGCTACTGGACGCCTCGGCCCGCTCCGTGCCCGACCCATCGACACCCTCGGGCCCGTCCGCCACGTTCGACGCTGCGCGCGCGCTGCAACTGGCGCGCGCCACGTTCGACATCGAAGCGCAGGCCCTGCTCGGCCTGAAGGCGCGCCAGGGCGACGGCTTTGCACAGGCCTGCCGCGCCATGCTCGAATGCACCGGCCGCGTGGTGGTGATGGGCATGGGCAAGAGCGGCCACGTCGGCCGCAAGATCGCCGCCACGCTGGCCTCGACCGGCACGCCCGCGATGTTCGTGCACCCGGCCGAAGCCAGCCACGGTGACCTGGGCATGGTGGCGCCCGGCGACGTGGTGCTGGCGATCTCCAACTCGGGCGAGAGCGACGAGATTTCGGCCATCGTGCCGGCGCTCAAGCGCCTGTCCGTCACGCTCGTCGCGATGACCGGCCGGGTTGATTCAACACTCGCGCAGCACGCCCACATCACGCTCGATTGCACGGTCGATCAAGAGGCCTGCCCGCTGAACCTGGCGCCCACCGCCAGCACGACCGCGCAGATGGCACTCGGCGACGCGCTGGCCGTCGCCCTGCTCGACGCGCGCGGCTTCCGCGAAGAAGACTTCGCCCGCTCGCACCCCGGCGGCAGCCTGGGCCGCAAGCTCCTGATGCACGTTCGCGACCTGATGCGCAGCGGGGCCGATGTACCCCGCGTGGCCGCCGCCACCCCCTTCACCGCCATGCTGCGCGAGATGACCGGCAAGGGTTTGGGCTTCAGCGCCGTGACTGGCGCCGACGACCGCGTGCTCGGCATCTTCACCGATGGCGATCTGCGCCGCCTGATCGAGCGCGGTGCCGACCTGCGCGCCCTGCGCGCTGCCGACGTGATGCACCCCGGCCCCAAGCTCGTGCGCGCCGATGCATTGGCGGTGGATGCCGCCGACGTGATGGAGCAGCACCGCATCACCAGCGTGCTGGTGGTCGATGCGAGCGGCGTGCTTGTGGGCGCGTTGAACTCGAACGACCTGATGCGGGCCAAGGTCATCTGATGTCGGGTGCGCCACTGCTGCGGCCGGTGTTCGCTTGCGCGCCCGAGCTGCTGCTGAAGGCGCAAGGCATTCGCTGGGCGGTCTTCGACGTGGACGGCGTGCTGACCGACGGGCGCATCTACATCAGCGAGCGCGGCGAAGAGTTCAAGGCCTTCTCCACGCTCGACGGCCACGGCCTGAAGCTGCTCGCTCTCGGCGGCATCACGCCGGTGATCGTCACCGGCCGTGACTCGCCCGCCGTGCGCCGGCGCGTGGCCGACCTCGGCATTGCGCATGCCGTCTACGGTGCGGCCGACAAGCTGGCGGCCGCGACCCAGCTGATGCAGACCCTCGCACTCGGCTGGGACACGTTATGCGCGATGGGCGACGACTGGCCCGACCTGCCGCTGATGACGCGCGCTGCCTTTGCGTGCGCGCCCGCGAATGCGCACATCGAAGTCCAGGCGGTCGCGCACCACGTGACCGCCGCGCGCGGTGGCGCCGGCGCGGCGCGCGAGTGTTGCGACCTGCTGCTCACCGCCGCCGGCCGCTACGACGGCCTGCTGAACGGCCATCTGCGCACACTCGACGGTGGCCCCTGCGCGTAGCCCAGGCCCCCGCAGCCTGCACATTCAGACCTGCCCGCACGCGTGCCCGCCACCGCCCCGCTGCCGCCCGACCTGCGGCTCGCCCCCGCCGCGCCGCCCGCCGACGTGCGCCGCTTGGCCGCGCCGTGGTCGGCCCGGCTGCTCGACACCGCCACCGCCTACCTGCCGCTGCTGTTGATGGGCCTGCTCGCGCTCGGCACGTGGTGGCTGGTCAAGAACACCCCGCTGTTCGAGGCCGGCACACCGGCCGCGCCGCTGCGTCACGAACCCGACTACACGATGCAGCAGTTCGTGGTGCAGCGCTTCGCGGCCGACGGCGCGCTGCGCGTGCAGATCGAGGGCGAGGTGCTGCGCCATTTCCCCGACACCGACACCATCGAAGTCGAGAACCCGCGCATCCGCGCCTTCGCGCCGGACGGGCGCGTGACCACCGCCACCGCGAAGCGGGCGCTCGCGAACGGCGACGGAAACGAGATCGAGCTGACCGGCGACGCGCGGGTGGTGTCGCACCCTGCGGCCGACGCCGAGCCGCTGGAGTTTCGCGGCGAATACCTGCACCTGTTCGTCAAGACCGAGCAGGTTCGCTCGCACCTGCCGGTCGCCATGACGCAGGGCGCCACCGAGTTGCACGCCGACAGCCTGGCCTACGACAACCGTGCTCGCCTGCTCGAGTTCAAGGGCCGCGTGCGCGCGAGCTTCATGCCGCTGCCCAGAAAGGCGAAATGACTGCACCTCTCGTCTTCATCACCGGCGCGTCGAGCGGCATCGGCCAGGCGCTCGCAGCGCGTTTCCACCGCGCCGGCTACCGGCTCGGGCTGGTGGCGCGGCGCGCGGCCGAGGTCGAGGCCTGGGCACAGACCAGCGGGTTCGCTCAAGCCACATACGCTGTGTACGCCGCCGACGTGCGCGACCTCAAAGCCATTGCCGCCACCGGTCGCGCATGCATCGCAGCGCAGGGCGTGCCCGACGTGGTGATCGCCAACGCCGGTATCAGCGTGGGCATGGACACGGCCGAATTCGACGACCTCGACGTGATGCGCGCCACTTTCGAGACCAACAACCTCGGCCTGGCGGCCACCTTCCAGCCGTTTCTCGCACCGATGCGGGCACGCGGTTCGGGCCGGCTCGTCGGCATCGCCAGCGTCGCGGGCATCCGCGGCCTGCCCGGCCACGGCGCCTACTGTTCCAGCAAAGCCGCCGTGATCGCGTACTGCGAAAGCCTGCGCGGCGAATTGCGCGACAGCGGCGTCAAGGTGGTGACGCTCTGCCCGGGTTACATCGACACCCCGCTGACCCGCGCCAACCCGTACAGCATGCCGTTCCTGATGCAGGCGGATGCATTTGCGGAACAGGCGTTCAACGCCATCTCGCGAGGCGACAGCTACCGCGTCATCCCGTGGCAGATGGGCATTGTTGCGAAGCTGATGCGCATGTTGCCCAACGTGCTGTTCGACAAACTCGTTTCCGGGCGCGCCCGCAAGCCACGCCGCGAGACCTGAGGGGCCGACCAAAGAAAAAGCGGTGGGCTTTCGCACCACCGCCTGTTGCTGAAGGCCTTGCGTTGCGCAAGACCCGTTGCGTGCTTTTGCGCGTGAGCGTCGGTCAGTAGCCGCCGCGGCCACCGCCACCGCTGCCACCACCACCGCCGGAGCGGCCACCGCCGCCACCGCCGTAGCCGCCGCCACCGCCGGAGCGGCTACCGCCACCACCGCCGTAACCGCCACCACCGCCGCCGCCGAAGCCGCCGCCACCACCGCCGGAGCGGCCACCGCCGCCGCCGCCGAAGCCGCCACCACCGCCACTCGGGCGACCGCCGCCGCCGCCGAAACCGCCGGGGCGCTCTTCACGCGGGCGAGCTTCGTTGACGACGATGGCGCGGCCATCGAGAGATTGGCCGTTCATGCCGTTGATGGCAGCTTGCGCTTCCGCGTCCGTGCCCATCTCGACGAAGCCGAAGCCCTTCGAGCGGCCGGTGTCACGGTCCATCATGACCTTGGCTGAAGAGACGTTGCCGTACTGCGCAAAGGCTTGCTGCAGATCTTCGTCCCGAACGTTGTATGAGAGATTGCCGACGTAAAGTTTATTGCCCACGAGAGAGCCCCTTTCCATTTCCTGAAGACCATGTGGAGCTTCTACCCATCGTGAACCATTCAAGCGAAGGCGCTGCTTCCATACACAGATTTGTGAATATAAGTGAATTGCGCAGCAGCGCACATGGGGGACTGTAGGAAAGTGTTGTTTTGGGGTGAGGCTGCGTGCGCCCTCTGCGCGGCACCGGGCGAAGATATGATTCGCGCCTCCTGTCTTGGCACTGCCCGACCGATGCGCGAACGAGACCCCCTGCGGGCTTTGAGCCTGGTGTTCGGCAGCGTCGACGCGGTGCGCAACACCCGCGCGCTGTTTGTGCTGCTCGCCACCTTCGCCTGCGCCGGGCTGCTGGTCGCGATGGCCGAAACCTCGCTCGTCACGCGCCCGGGCTGGTGGGGGCCTATGCAGGCCGGCGCGGCGCTGTTCACGGCCTTCTATGGCGGCAACGCGGCGGGCATTCTGGTGATGGACGACGCGCGCGGCCGGCCGGTGCGCGACGTGGCCGACGCACTGCGAGCGTCGCTCTTCACCGCCCATCGCCTGCTGCTGGCGCTGGCCGTGCTGCTGGCGGCCTATGCGCTCGCGGCCGGCGTGCTGCTCGGCCTGCTGTGGCTGAGCCGTGCCAGCGTCAGCGGGCCGGTGCTGGGGCCGCTGCTGTTCGGCGTGGCCGTGCCGGTGGGCGTGCTGACCGTGGGCCTGGCCGCGCTGTCGCTGGCCGCGGTCGTGATGCCGCTCGCGGCGCCGGCCGTGTGGTCGGGCGCGTCGGCGTGGCAGGTGGTGCGCGGCCTCGCGCGCCTGATCCGCGAACGGCTGCTGCAGGTGGCGCTGTTGATGGCGCTCGTGAGCTTGCTGACCGCCGGCATGGGCGCTCTCGTCACATCGATCGTGATGGTCGGCGGGCGCGTGATCGCCGAACTCGGCGTGGCTGTCGTGGGCGTGGACGTGCCGCCAAAACAGCTGATGGCCGGCCTGTTCGGCTACGGCCTGCGCAGCCTCGGCGCGGCCGGTGCGCCGCACGGGTCGACCGGCCACGCTTCGGCCGCGCTCGTCGGCGGCGGTGTGGTGTTCGCACTCGCGCTGGTGCTGCCCGGCCTGGTGTACTTGCGCGGCACCTGCGCTGTGTACCTGGCGATGACCGGCGCGGCACCCCCGCAGGCCGCGCATCCCGGCGCCGTGCGGTTCGACTGACGGCCCGCCTGCCCTCCGCACGCATGCCGCCCCCGCGCATCGCCAGCCTCGTGCCGAGCTTGACCGAGTTGCTGGTGGCGCTCGGCCTGGCGCACTGCATCGTCGCGCGCACGGGCTTCTGCATCCACCCGGCCGACGCCGTGCGCGGCATTCCGAAGGTCGGTGGCACGAAAGACGTGAACCTGGCCAAGCTTGCGCGCATCGCGCCGACCCATGTGCTCGTCAATGTCGACGAGAACCGGCTCGACACCGTGGCGGCCATCCGCGCGTTCGAGCCCGCTCCCGAGGTGATCGTCACGCACCCGCTGGCGCCGGAAGACAACCTCGCGCTGATCGCGCAGGTGCTCGGCCACTTCGGCCACATCGATGGCGCCCAAAGGCGTGGCGACGCGCTTGCCGCTGCGCTGCAGCACGAGCTGCAGTTGACGCAGCCCGAAGACCGCGCGGCACAACAGGTGCTGTACCTGATCTGGCGCGACCCGTGGATGACGGTCGCGCGCGACACCTACCTGTCGCGCATGCTGGCCCGCGTGAACTGGCACTCGCTGCCCGAGGTGCAAGGCGGCACCTCGGGCGCAGCGCGCTACCCCGCGCTGCAAGGCGGTGAGACCTGGCTGGCGCAGGTGCAGCAGGTGCTGCTCAGTTCCGAGCCGTATGCGTTCGCTCCCGCGCACATTGCAGAGGCCCAGGCGCTGTGCCCGCAGGCGCGGGTGCTTCTCGTCGACGGCGAACTGCTCAGCTGGTATGGGCCGCGCGCCGTGCCGGGGCTGCGCTACCTGCGCGAACTGGCGGCCGGCGCCGCGGTGTGACAGACCACAATCGCGCATGGACCTCTACAAGCCTCTGATCGCGTTGCTCGCCATCGTCAACCCGATCGGGGTGATCCCGTTCTTCATCCACTTCACGCAGGGCTTCGACCGCCGGCAGCGCCAGCGCACCATCCGCATCGCCGCCATCAGCGCGTGCGTGGTGATCTCGGTCAGCGCGCTCGCGGGCCTGCAAATCATCGAGTTCTTCGGCATCTCGCTCGCGTCTTTCCAAGTCGGCGGTGGCTTGCTGCTGCTGATGTCGGCCTTGCAGATGCTCAACGCCCAGCCGGCCGAGAGCCGCAAGGACGACCTGAGCGATGGCGGCGAACGCGCCGATGCCGGCGCCAGCATCGCCATCGTGCCGCTCACCATCCCACTGCTCACCGGCCCGGCCACCATCTCCACGATGGTCATCTACGCCGAGAAGACCAAGCACTGGTGGCAGCTCGGCGTGCTCGTGCTGTACGGCGTGGTGATCGGCGTGGCGGTGTGGATCGCGTTCAGTCTGTCGGGCCGCATTGCCCGCGTGCTCGGCAAGACCGGCATCAACGTGATGACACGGCTGATGGGTTTGCTGCTCGCCGCACTCGCGGTGGAGGTCATGTCCGACGGGCTGGTCAAGCTGTTCCCCATTCTGGCCTCGCCGCTGAAGTGATTCGATGACCGAGACCATGACCGCCCCAGCCTACGACTACATAGTCTGCGGCGCCGGCACCGCCGGCTGCCTGCTCGCCAACCGCCTGAGCGCCGACCCGACCAAGCGCGTGCTGCTGATCGAGGCCGGCGGCAACGACGACTACCACTGGATCCACATCCCCGTAGGCTACCTGTACTGCATCGGCAACCCGCGCACCGACTGGCTCTACAACACCGAGTCCGAGCCCGGCCTGAACGGCCGCGCGCTGATCTACCCGCGCGGCAAGGTGATGGGCGGCTGCAGCAGCATCAACGGCATGATCTACATGCGCGGCCAGGCGCGCGACTACGACGGCTGGGGTACCGGTGACGGCTTCGGCGCCAACCCCGGCTGGAGCTGGGGCGAGTGCCTGCCGAACTTCCTGAAGCACGAAGACTTTCACAGCGGCGCCGATGCCTTTCATGCCGCGCCCGGCTTCGACGCCACCGGCAAGCGCCCGGGCGGCGAGTGGCGCGTCGAGAAGCAGCGCCTGAAGTGGGACGTGCTCGACGCCTTCGCGCAGGCCGCGCAGCAGGCCGGCATTCCGGCCACCAGCGACTTCAACCGCGGCAGCAACGAAGGCGTGGGCTACTTCGACGTGAACCAGCGCAATGGCGTGCGGTGGAACGCGACCAAGGCCTTCTTCCGGCCCGCCGAGCGGCGCGACAACCTGCAGCTCTGGACCGGCGCGCACATCGAACGCGTGCTGCTCGAAGGCGAGGGCAACGGCCTGCGCGCCGTTGGCGTCGAGACCCGGCCGGTGAACGGCGGCGAACGCGTGCGTGCGTGCATCGACCCCGCGCTCGGCGGCGAAGTCATCCTGTGCCTGGGCGCCATCGGCACGCCGCAGGTGCTGCAGCTCTCGGGCATCGGCGCGCCTGGCTTGCTCGCGCAGCACGGCATCGACGTGCGGCGCGCGCTGCCCGGCGTGGGCGCCAACCTGCAAGACCACTTGCAGGTCCGCGCCGTGTTCAGCGTGCGGGGTGTGAAGACGCTCAACACGATGGCCAACTCGCTGTGGGGCAAGGCGCTGATCGGGCTGGAGTACGCCTTCAAGCGCAGCGGGCCGATGAGCATGGCTCCGTCGCAGCTCGGCGCGTTCACGCGCAGCGATGCGCAGCAGCCGCACCCGAACCTGGAGTACCACGTGCAGCCGCTCTCGCTGGACGCCTTCGGCCAGCCGCTGCACACCTACGACGCGTTCACCGCCAGCGTGTGCAACCTGAATCCCACGAGCCGAGGCACGGTGCACATCACCTCAGCCGACTCCACTGACGCGCCGCGCATCGCACCGAACTACCTGAGCACCGATGCCGACCGCCTGGTCGCCGCGCAGAGCCTGCGGGTCACGCGCGGCATCGTGGCGCAGCCGGCGCTTGCCAAGTACGCGCCGAAAGAGGTCAAGCCTGGCGTGAAGTTCCAAGCCGACGCCGAGCTGGCGCAGCTTGCCGGCGACATCGGCACCACGATCTTCCACCCCGTGGGCACCGCGAAGATGGGGCCGACCAACGACCCGATGGCCGTGGTCGATGCGCGCCTGCGCGTGCACGGCATTCAGGGCCTGCGGGTGGCCGATGCGAGCGTGATGCCCCGCATCACCAGCGGCAACACCAACTCGCCGACGCTGATGATCGCCGAGCGTGCGGCCGAGTGGGTGCGCGGCGCGCGCTGATCAGGCCGACGGCTTGGCGCCGCCGGTGAACACCGGCCCGATCTTGAAGATGCCGCTGACGCGCACGGCGGTCGTGCCGTCGGCCGTGATCAGGCCTTGCGCGAACACGAGTGAGCGCGTGGTGCGCAGCACTTGCGCTTCGCCCTGCACCCAGCAGCCCAGCGGTGCGGGCGCGAGGTAGTCGATCTGCAGGTTGATCGTCGGCAGGAAGCGGCCGCGCGCGGGCTCGCTCTTGCGGTGGATGGTCATCGGCAAGAGCATGTCGCAAAAGCTCGCCATCATGCCGCCGTGGCACTGGTGCATCGGGTTGCAGTGGCGCGCCTCGACGCGAAAGCCGAGCAGCACCAGGTCACCTTCGTGGCGCAGGTAGAGCGGGCCGTTGATGCGCATGAAGTCGCCGCCGAAGGGCAAGGGCGCGAAGCCGGGCGGGGTGTCAACCGGTGGCAAAGTGTTCATGGCGTGTGCCGTGTGCGAAGTTCAGACCGAGAAGCTGCCGACCAGCCGATAGCGCGCGCCGGGGTGGTACAGCCGCGCGACCGACGCGACGGTACCTTGCGACACGGTGCGCCGCGACACCATCAACAGCGCGCTGCCAACCGCCACTTCGAGCAGGCGCGCGAGCGCGGGCGTGGCGAGCGCGGCCTCGACCACCTGCTCGGCCTCGGTCAACGGCGCGTGCTCGAATAGCACGAACGACGGCGTCACACGGGTGAAGTCGTGCGCCAGCAGGTCGGGCGCGAGGGCCGGGTTCACGTGGCGATCTTCGAACTGGATCGGCACGCCGTTCTCGAGGTGCACGAGTTGCGCGCGGAACACCGGCGCGCCTACGCCCAAGCGCATGGCCGCCGCGAGGGGCGCGTCGGCCAAGTCTTGCGACAGGCCGCACACGCGCGTGGCGTGCACATGGCCGCGCTCGGCGATCTCGTCTGCGATGTCGCGCACGCGCAGCAGGTTCGAGATCGGGTGCAGCTCGGCCACGAACGAGCCCGAGCCCTGGCGGCGCTCGATCAGGCCTTCCTCTTCGAGCTCGCGCAGCGCGCGGTGCACGGTCATGCGGGCACAGCCGAACTGTTGCACCAGCTCGCGCTCGGACGGCAGGCGCGTGCCGGGGTGCCACCCGCCTTGCGCGATGCGCTGCTTGAGCGACGCCTTCACAGTGGCGTACGGCAGTGTGCGGGCGGGTGCTTTGTTGATGACTAGCGCTCCATCTCGACCGCGCGCAGCGTCTCGACGCGGATCTCTTCGGTGAGCTGTGCCTTGAGCGCAGAGAAGCGCGGCGTGGTCTTCACCGTGTAGTGGCGCGGGTAGGGCAGGTCGATGGC
>Ga0209511_1000865_pt1 | contig 28152 bp, 23 predicted proteins | sample SSSSmetaG_FD_184141 | JGI IMG/M metagenome (GOLD analysis project Ga0209511, IMG submission 184141) | Glacier valley bacterial and archeal communities from Borup Fiord, Nunavut, Canada, to study Microbial Dark Matter (Phase II) - ​SSSS... | ecosystem: Environmental > Aquatic > Freshwater > Ice >... | reverse complement strand
CCCAGATTATGCGCTACACCGATGTACGTAAAACTGATACCGCCGCCGTTGCCCATATTATTGACGGGCTGGTCAAGCGCATTTGCATTGGTCTGCCGGGTGCTTGTGCCTCCCTGAATGACGATGCCGCCGAAATTTTCTATAAGCTGATAATCGAGGTTAATAGCGCGATTGGTCTCTTGCAAAATCAGGAACATACTAAGGATTGGCAAACCGTTCTGCAACAGATGGCGAACCAACAGGGCTTGCACGGCCTGATTGCAGGGCGGAGTTGCCGTATCCTGCTCGATAGCGGGTTTTTTAGCTCAGAGGATATGGCCCGTCGTCTGGGTCTGGCCTTGTCTACTGCCAGCGACCCCGCCCAAGCTGCCGCCTGGGTGGAAGGTTTCCTCAAAGGTAGCGGCCTGTTATTATTGCATGACGATGCTTTGTGGCAGGTGTTAGACGAGTGGGTTACGGCTCTTAGCCCCGAAACTTTTGTGGCCCTGTTGCCCCTATTGCGCCGCACCTTCTCCACCTTTGTCTCCGGGGAGCGTCGCCAGATGGGGGAGAAAGTTCGGCAAGGCCCGTTATTAGCCCTTACCGCCACTACCGCCGATTTCGACCTTAGCCGCGCTGAGGCAGTGCTACCATTAGTCGCCCAACTGTTGGGGGTTGGGAAATAGGGGTCAGGGGACGGGGGCTGGGGGTTCGTAGGGGCGGGGTCGCCCCGCCCGGTATCAGGAATTCGTAGAGGCGACCTACTGATCGCCCTGGATTTAAAGGAATTATGCTCCCTTCCCTAAAGCGGAAGGGGGCTAGGAGATTAGGTCAAAAAATGGCAATTTTATTCTACAGCAATCGCGAAGAACCTTACGGCTGTTTCTCCAACTTCTCAGCCCATAGCTTCGAGTTGGATGGGCAGACCTGGCTTACCAGTGAACATTATTTCCAGGCTCAGAAGTTCGCCGGGACGGAATATGTGGGCGTAGTGAAGCGGGCCAAATCGCCCTCTGAAGCCGCCAAAATAGGCCGTGACCGTAGCCTGCCCTTACGTCCCGATTGGGAGGAAGTCAAGGACGATGTTATGCGGAAGGCAGTGCTGTGTAAATTTGAGACGCACGCCGACCTACGCGAGATATTACTTGGCACTGGCGACGAACCTATCATCGAAAACACTACCAACGACTATTACTGGGGCTGCGGCACTGACGGCACGGGCAAAAACATGCTGGGGATAATATTAGTCGAAACCCGCGAAATCCTGAAAAACAGGTAACAGACGAAGAAAATTAACAAGGTTTTAAGAAGCGACTAAAGTAACTACTACCTTCAAGCCTCTGTGTTCTCTATGGTGAATAAAAATAGGGGAAGATATGGCGACAAACCAGGAAGAAGAAAGATTGCGACGCTGGCGGTTGGTGCTGGGTGGCGAGCAGGCCGACGGTACAGGTTGCAAGCTAGGCGGCAATGATGTAAACCTCGATAACGCTCTGAGCGCATTATATGGTGGGAGCAGTGGCGAAGGTGGCAGTGCCGAGCGCAAGGCTGGGCTGGGCAGTTCCGCTCCCAAAGTGGCCCGTTGGCTTGGCGACATCCGCCAATATTTTCCCTCCAGCGTGGTGCGAATCATGCAAAAAGACGCTTTGGAACGGCTCAACTTGCGCCGGATGTTGCTAGAACCAGAAATGTTGGAGGCGATTGAGCCGGACGTGCATCTGGTAGCGAATCTGCTATCCCTCAGTAACGTTATGCCCAACAAAACCAAAGAAACTGCCAGGCTGGTGGTGCGAAAAGTGGTGGATGAGTTAGAGCGTAAGTTGGCGAACCCCATGCGACAGGCGGTAATGGGTAGCCTGAACAAGGCCAGCCGCAACCGTCGCCCTCGCCACAACGAAATAGACTGGAATCGCACTATTCGGGCTAACCTTAAACATTATCAGCCGGACTATCGCACCATCGTCCCCGAAACTCGCATTGGTTACGGGCGCAAACGTAGCTCCCTGCGCGACATTATTCTGTGCGTTGACCAGAGCGGCTCAATGGCAACCTCGGTGGTCTATTCGGGGATTTTCGCGGCGGTGCTGGCCTCGTTGCCCGCCGTTCAGACCCAGATGGTGGTTTTTGATACCGCCGTTGTTGACCTGACTGAAATGCTGCGCGACCCGGTGGAAGTGTTATTCGGCACGCAGCTTGGTGGCGGCACTGACATCAATCGCGCCCTGGCCTATTGTCAGAGTCTCGTCCGTCGCCCCAAAGAAACGATTCTTGTGCTAATTAGCGACCTCTACGAAGGCGGTAATACTGCCGAAATGCTCAAACGGGCCGCTTCCCTGGCAACTTCGGGGGTGCAAATGGTAGCCTTGCTGGCTCTCAACGATGACGGCTCGCCCATCTATGACCATCAGAATGCCGCCACCCTCTCCGAATTTGGCATCCCGGCCTTCGCCTGCACTCCCGACCTTTTCCCGGAACTGATGGCTGCGGCAATCAACCGCGAAGATTTGGGGCTATGGGCCGCCGCTCGTAACATCGTCACCGCCGCCAAATAAGGATGAAGTAGGAAGGATGAAGGATGAGGGATAAATGGTTGTCAGTCGTCGGTGGTCGGTTGTTGGTAAAATGGTCGAAAGCCAAAACTCAAAGGTCGGAGGTCATTGGATTCCAGTTTTTCGACTTGCGATCTTTAACCTTCGACTTTTCCTTTTCATCCCTCCAAAAAGTATTAAGTTGCCACCAGACATATCCCCCTTTTAATATGAAGAATCGGCAAAAATATAGGATACCCCCTATATCCAGGACTTTTTTCTTCCGCTACAATTCTTCTGCTACCATTCGAAACTACTATCCTTGTGTGGAGATAGGTTCTATGCAGAATGAATGATAACACCGAATTAGCGCAGAAACCACCTCAAACGAACGCCTGGAAACTCTTGCAGCGCAACCGCTCATTTCAGCTACTCTGGCTAGCCCGCTTTATTTCGGTTATTGGCAGCGCGTTAGGGGCAACCTCATTGCTGTTGTATGCCGCCGAAAGTACCGGGAGTGCCTTGTCGGTGGCCTTACTGATGGTGGTGAGTGATTTTGCCCCGACCTTATTCAGCCCTTTTGCCGGGACAATCAGTGACCGCCTTGACCGCAAGCGGGTGATGTTTTTATGTGAACTCTGTCGCGGGATTATTGTTAGCCTGATAGCCCTGTTTAACTTACCGAGCCCGCTTTTTTTGTTGCTGGTGGGCCTGAATAGCTCTATTGGTCAGGTTTTCGGGGCGGCCTCCCGCAGTGCCATCCCCGCCCTGGTGAACGATGCCGAGCTTGAGAGTGCTAATGCGGCGTTAGGGTTGGGCACAAACGGTCTGGATTTAATTGGCCCGGTGATAGCCGCCTTCCTACTACCCTTTTTCAACCTCAAGGGCTTACTTCTAATTGATGCCGCAACCTACTTTATGGCGGTGCTGCTGCTTTTGGGTCTGCCAAAACTGCCGGGAATAGCAGAAAATAATACCGCAGCAAAAAGTTCATTCCTGCAAGATGCCAAAGAGGGTTTGAGTTACGTCTGGGATAACAAGGCCATCCGCATTATCACCATTGGCTTTTTTGTGGTGGTATTTTTTAACGCGGTGGATGATGTGGCTCTGGTTTTTCTTGCCAAAAATAGTTTGCACTCAAGTGACAGCGAGGCTAGTCTGCTTTATGCCGGGGCGGGGGCAGGGCTGCTAATTGGTTATGCTTTGCTTTCGCGTTTTGGCAATCACTTTTCTTCGATACTTTTGCTGGTGGTGGGTTATGTGGTGAGCAGTAGTGGCAATCTGCTGACCGGGCTGAGTTGGGCAATTCCTATCGTTTTTTCGATGCAGCTATTGCGGGGGATAGGTTTGAGTCTGACCGACCTTGCCAATAACACCCTGATTCAGCGAGCCGTACCTTCCCACCTATTGGGGCGAGTTTTTGGGAATGTTTATGGAGCAATTGGGGTGGCGGCGGGGCTGTCTTATCTGTTGGGTGGACTGTTGTTAAACTTTACCGAGCCGCGTCTGGTCTTTATCGTGGCGGGTGGCGGTGGGCTAATCAGTGCCTTATTTGTAGCATTTCTGCTGCCCAAAGCCTTGCGGGAAATCTAAAATCTAAAATTGGAGGAAATTCGTAGGGCGGTTCGCGAATCGCCCTGAATTATTCACAAGGATGAGTAGGATAAACAGGATTTTTAATACCTCAAATGGGGGCAGGATTGACTTCCTAAACATACTTTGTTAGCCTTTAGATGTCCCCGCTATCAATATTTGATGTGCCTTTAATTTAGTCAACAAGGAGGTTGAACCATGAGCACTCGGAATTATACCTTGCCCGTTGAGCAGACCAAATGGACTATAGATAATCAGAATACTACCGTTTTCAATTGGGAGTATGACGAGGGCCGCGACAAGCTTTTGAGCCTTTATGAGAAGGGGAAAAATTTACAGTGGAATACTACCAGCCGTCTGGATTGGACTACCGAGGTTGATTTGGCTAACCCCTTTGGCACTCCCGACCAAACTATGGCCCTTTACGGCTCGCCGACCTGGAACAAGCTGGATGAGAAAGGGCGGGGTGAGTTACGTTATCATGAGGCATCCCGTTTGTTCTCGCAATTTTTGCATGGGGAGCAGGGGGCTTTGATTTGCGCCGCCAAGATCGTCCAGACCGTGCCGGATATTGATGCTAAGTACTACGCCGCGACTCAGGTTATGGACGAAGCTCGCCACGTTGAGACCTATGCCCGCTTTCTTGATGAGAAGCTCAAAATGACCTATCCTATTAGCAAACCTCTCCAGGCTTTGCTGGATAATGTGATTAAGGATTCACGCTGGGACATGACTTATCTGGGGATGCAAATAATCATTGAGGGGCTGGCTCTGGCGGCCTTTGCCGGGATTCGGGATAACGCTACAAACCCCCTTGCCGCCGCCCTGAACGCCTACGTGATGCAGGACGAAGCGCGGCATGTGGCTTTCGGGCGGTTGTCCCTGCGCGATTATTATCCCCATCTGACTCAGCCGGAGCGTAATGAACGCGAAGAATTTGTGATTGAAGCCTGTTACCAGATGCGTGACCGCCTGTTCGGGCTAGAGGTTTACGAAAATCTGGGCTACGATATGAAGGAATGTACCGAATATTTATTTAACTCTGAGGGTATTCGGGAGTTCCGCAATCGCCTTTTCAGCCGGATTGTCCCTGCTATCAAGGAGATTGGCCTATGGGGGCCGATTGTTCAGAAGGGCTATGCTGATATGGGCGTGATAGATTATGCCCAGATTAACTCTGAGGAACTCAGTATCCAGGATGAACAGGTCGCCCTGCGTTTCGATGCCGAGCGCAAAGCCGCCACTGACAAGGTTATCGAGCAGGGAGCGGCGGTGTAGGGGAAAGGATGAAGGATGAAAAGGGGTCGTCGTAGGGGAAATTCGTAGGGGCAGACCAATGTGTCTGCCTTAAAATGAACCCGTTGGGGCGTAGTCTCCGCGCCCTCTAATAGCAAAATTGAACCACCAAGCCACTAAGATACCAAGTTATTATTTGAATAGGACAAACACAAATGGCCGCTCTCACCGAACAGGATTGGCAAATCCAGCTTTTTATCTATAACTTTTTTGTGGAAAATGAAAGACCGCCAACTTATCAGGAAGCGGCGGCGGCTTTTGGGTTAGGGGACGAGGATGGGCGGGAAACCTACCAGCGTTTAAACGATTTCCATACTATCTTTCTTGACCCCGGCACTAGCAATATCCGCATCGCAAATCCCCTGTCGGCGATACCTACTAATTATCTGGTAAAAATTAATGGCAAACGGTTGTGGGCCAATTGCGCCTGGGACTCGCTGGGTATACCCGCGATGTTGGGGGCGGACGCGACGATTGAAGCAACCCTGCCGCTTTCGGGCGAACGGGTGACTTATGCTGTCAGGGATGGTGCGTTAATTGCCGACGGTGGCCTGGTGCATTTTCCCTTGCCCTTTACCCAATGGTACGACGACCTGATTTACACCTGAGCGACGATGTTACTCTTTCGGTCGGAAGAGGAAGTGCAGGAATGGTGTGTTAAGAATCAAAGGTCGCGCGGGGAAGTGCTAACCTTAAATCATGTTTGGGAGTTATCCAAAGTATGGTATGGCAGTCGGATGCGGCCAGATTTTCGGGGTCGCTCGATAGATAAAGTAATCGAAGTTTTTGAAGGCGCGGGCCTGACCTCGGCTTTCTGGAAGCCCACCTCGCCCCCTGCCAAATTAGATTAGCGTATCGTAGGAGGTTGCTCCGTCAACCGAAAATCGCAGGACAGAGCCTGCTCCTACAAGGATTTGAAATAGAAAGAGGAGATTAGTTAATAATGAGTGCCTTTGAAGAAAATAAAACGCTGGTGGAAGCTAACGGTTTACAATTTCCTGTCCAAATAGAGGGCGATGGCCCTGCCGTATTGCTGTTGCACGGTTTCCCTGATTCGCATCGTCTGTGGCGTAATCAGGTTCCGGCCTTAGTTGAGGCGGGTTATCAGGTGATTGTTCCCGACTTGCGCGGCTTTGGCGATGCCCCCAAACCAGAGGGCGCGGAAAATTATCGTATTCCGCTAGTGATACGGGATGTAATTGGTATTCTGGATGCCTTGCAAATCGAGAAAGTTAAGCTAATCGGGCATGATTTTGGGGCAGCAACGGCCTGGGGTCTGACCGCCTATAACCCAAAGCGGGTGGAAAAGCTGGCAGTCCTATCGGTAGGTCATCCCCGCAGTCCAGGCCGCGCCAGTTTGCGACAGCGCGAACTTTCCTGGTATATGCTCTATTTCCAATTCGAGGGGGTTGCCGAGGAATGGTTACGGGCTGATAACTGGCAAGGGTTGCGGGATTTTATGCGGCACAGGGCTGATGTGGAGGATTATATCGCCGATTTAGCCCGTCCCGGTGCGCTCACGGCTGGTCTGAACTGGTATCGGGGCAACCTCAAACCTTCCTTGCCGCTCCAACCAGCCGGGGAATTTCCCGCGATTAACTGCCCGGTTCTGGGCATCTGGAGTGATGGCGACAATTACCTGCTGGAAGATGGCCTCAAGCGTTCGGGGGAGGTAGTGCAGGGCCCCTGGCGTTACGAGAAAATTGAGGGGGCTACTCATTGGCTAATGGTTGACCGCCCAGACGAAACAAATTGCCTCTTGCTGGATTTTCTAGCTGAAAAGTAATATACAGGCTAGTTAGAAAGGAGTTTGAGAATGGATAAAATTGATCTTTCGCCCGATCAAAAGATTTATTTTCGAGACCAATTACGAAATGCCCGTAATGAGGCAATAAAAGATGCGGAAGGTTTTACTGAACTTTTATTTGTATTTGAGCGTTTAGGCAATTTTTTAACGAAGAAAACGGGTACTTTGAAAAAATATGAGAGTAAAATAGCTGAAGTGGCTAATAACTCTCCACTCGCAAAAGATGTACCAAGAGAATTTCACACTCCCTTTGATAAATTATATGAAATAGTCAGGAAGGGTAGAAACTCTGCAATGCACCAGGGAGCCTACGCCCGCCACCTTACCCAACATGCGATTGAACTTTCGTTAATATTGGAGGACGCACTTATGAAGGACTTAGATTTGGTTTGCGATTTTATGGTTAGAGACCCTTCTTGCGCTTATTTGTGGCAACCTATAAGCTTTATCAGACAAACGATGTTAAGTAACTCTTTTTCATACATGCCCGTATGCAAAGAAGGGACATGGTATCTAGTGTCAGATTACGAAATAGCAAAATACTTGAGAAGTGGTAATAAAGAGAAGTACGATGAACGCCTAGCAACAACTCTAAAAGCTGCGGAGGAAACTAAAGGGATCGAACTTATATTACCTAGACACCTAAAATCTGGCGAATCGGTAGCTGAAGCACTTAAACCTGATGAGGATACAGGTAAAACTGATTCAGACTCACCTATTCATCCAGGGCTACCGATGTTGATATTTCAGAATGAGGCATATCAAAACCTGGTAGGGATTTTAACACCTTTCGATTTGCTTTAGGAAAATCCAAACAATTAAAAAGCCTCCCCTATTTTCTGAACAAAGTGACAGGGCTTGTTAGTTAGCTCAAGCACTCACCCCAACACATAAGTTGGCTTTTCCGTTTGAAAGGGGGAGGGGAGTAACCCCCCTTCCCTGACTCATTACATCTGGTTCAATAAGATAAACCGGGTGTTTTGTGAAAGTAGCTATTACTTGCCAGTTGTTTTAACATAAAGTCGGCCACATCCGCCCGTGATATTTTGATTTTTACCCCCTTTTCGCTAACTGGAAAACCATGCCGATAGCCCCCACTGTGAAGGCCATTGGTTAAGGTAGCAGGGCGCACCACCGTCCAATCCAACTGGCTGTGCTTGATGAAATTTTCCTGTAGCTCGGAATCCGCGAAAGCACTCCGAAGTAGGAGTGGCACAATGATATATTTATAGGAAAAGGGCAACATGTCCCGGCTATCACCCATTCCCAGGGTCGTCATACAAATAAAGCGTCGTACATCCGCTTTTTCCATTGCCCGGATGATGTTGCGCGTTCCGCTTGAGCGCACCGTGCCTTTGTTTGAGGCTGGCGCACCCAGAGCCGACAACACCGCCTCTTGCCCTTGCACCGCACCTTCGACTGTAGCGAAATCCATCACATCGCCCTGAACAACCTGTAGATTCGGGTGTTTAAGGTCAAGTTTGGTCGGGTTACGAGCGAAGGCCGTAACGGTATGTCCTTGCGCCAAAGCTAGTTCGACAAGCTGCCGACCTGTCCCACCAGTTGCTCCAAAAATAAGTAACTTCATTTTCATTCTCCTATTATGTTATAAGTTGCCAAGTGCCCAATTCCGAGGCGCACGAACTACATTCCCCGCCAGGGCGAGGGCTAATTCATCTTTTTTTACAGTTGATAAAAGGTCTGGCTATTTTTCGCTTAAAAGATACGGGCGATGGTGAGAGATAGCGTTGCTGCAATTGCCGCCACCGCTCGGACCTGATTCCAGGCTGTCCAGCTATTCAGGTAATTGGCCCAAAGAGTTGAGCTAGTGGGGTCGGTTGGCTTGGCGGCTGCCAGGGCACCATTCATCGGTATATTAATTACTATCGTCACCAAAAGGCTGCCTATCAGATAAAGTGCGCCTCCAACTACCCGGTAAATGGCATTAGGTTCTTGCAAGTGTAGCAAAGCTTCTACCACCACAAAAATAGTAGCAGCCGCTGTTCCCAGGAATACTAGCAGGAACAGAGGATTAACAATGGCGACATTGATGGCTTGCATAGCGGCAATCCCTTCGCTGACAGGAAGGCGCGAAAGAGCTTTCATTATCGCCACCGAAAAGGTAAAAAAGACCCCCGCCATTAGCCCACAGCCCCCTATCGCGAAAAGGGTGATAGCCTCCTTGACATTTTCCATAAAACCTCCTTTAGCACACACTATCCTTTGCAAACCCATAAAGGAAGGCGCGGGTACTTGTTTGTTAGTAAGGATTGAATTGTGCGAAAATTACTTTACACAGTGTCAATTGACACTGTGTAAAGTATAGGATATACTTGACAGTATGTCAAGCACTGAATCTGAAACTCGAATACGAATTCTTGAAGCGACCTGGCAGCTAATGATAGAGCGGCGCGGTCAGGGTGTTCGGATGAGCGATATTGCGGCGGCGGCGGGGGTCTCGCGACAGGCTTTGTATTTGCATTTCAGCTCCAGGGCGGAACTGCTGGTGGCTACCACCCAGTATGGTGACCAGGTGCGAGGACTTCAGGAACGTCTGGCCCCCTGGCTTGCAGCGACTAAAGGGGTGGAGCTACTGCAAGAGTTTATTGAATTTTGGGGGAACTATCTCCCGGAAATTTACGGAATCGCCAAAGCCTTGCTTTTGAATCGTGAGACCGACGAAGCGGCGGCGACAGCCTGGAACGAGCGGATGGCGGTGGTGCGGGGGAGTTGTCGCCGGACAATTGAGGCTCTCCAACGAGATGGAATGCTACGCTCCGAATGGGACCTGGACGAGGCTACCGACCTGATGTGGACTACCCTGTCAATTCCAAATTGGGAGCAATTCACCAACGAATGTGGCTGGTCAACCAGTCAGTATGTAAGTCACATGCAAACTCTCTTGCGGCGCACTTTAGTGAAAAAGCGCAAAGGCAATTAATCTTTTTATACTGACTCTTGAATTCTGACTTCTTTTTCATCCTTCATCCTTTCCCCTAAAGCTAGTAGACAGCCGCCGAAATATGAATATAATAGAACAAGGTCAAAATTTACTTACCGCAATTACACTCCCGACTGAGTGAAGTATCTGGAAAGTCAGATTGTTCGGAGGAAACCCTTACAAACAGCATAACAGTGGAGCCTATCGTCGGCGGAATCGGCGGAATATGGCCCTGCTGGGCGTTTCTTTACTTGGCATAATCATGCTGGGTGTGTTCGTTAACCCCTTCAACGATAATTTTCAACAAAATCCTCAAAAAGCGGTTATTAACAGCGAAATTGGTTACTCGTTGGGCGGCACTCCGGTAGTGGTAGATAGCAGTCCGCAGGGGGCTTGGCCTTCGGGCGTTTATCCCACTGACACCTTCGCCAAACAGTGGCAACGGCTGGATAGCCCGATAAAAGCTGGACGGACTAATCGCAATTGGACATTTAGCGCAATCCCCGGCCCAACCTTCCTCGAACCCTACCAAAACGGTTTGCGGTTGGTGCAATATTGGGACAAAGCCCGCATGCAAATCGAAGACTCCAGCAAACCCAGCCAACTAACCTACGGCTCGTTAGCCCGCGAACTTATTTCAGGCAAGGCCCAGCTCGGCGATAACGATTATATTTCGTTGGATGCTTCTTATATCCCGGTGGTTGGGCAAATTCAGAGCGACAACCCTGCCCCCACCTACGCCGCCCTCGCCGGAATTACCACCTTAGTGGACGGACAGAACAAAGCCGAGCGACAAACCGGGCTGGTGGTGACCTCTAATCTCAATCAGGCCGGACAAAGTGGCAGTGGCTCGGACGGGGGGGTGGCAACCTATAATATCAAAAACTCTAACTATATTGACCAGACCGGGCATAATATTCCGTCGGTATTCTGGGACTATCTGAATCGAAGCGGCCCGGTAGCCCTTGAAAACGACTACCCCACCGAACGATTGTTTAACTGGACAGTTCAATTTGGTCAGCCCCTTAGCGAAGCTTACTGGATAAAAGCCCTGATTAACGGCAGTGTCCAGGATGTTTTGATACAGGTCTACGAAAAACAAATCCTGACCTATATACCATCTTATAAAGCTGATATTCGGGTGGATAGCGTCAACATCGGGCGGCACTACTACGAGTGGCGTTATCCCGGCAGTGGTTTTGGTATCGAAAAACCCGTCAACAATAGCCCTAACCTCCCGCTTACCGCCCGCCTGACCATCGGCAACGAAAGTATTATGCGTACTCTGGTGGTGGAAAACGGGCATCTTAGCCGCAACACCCTGATAAATCGCCTCACCGGGCAGGTTTACGCCGACCTGCGCCCTTTCAGCAATATTAGCGGCTTCTCGGTGCGGCTGGTGGGGCCAAATAACGGCTCGTTTTTGATAAATGGCGACCAATTTACCCTGAACGGCTATAGCCTCTCTACCTGGAATAATGGCGAAAAAATACTTGAATTAAAAGGCCAACTGACCTTTCTGGGCCAACCTCTGAATTTACACTTTTATTATCGTGCCGTGCCGGGGCAAAACTTTCTGGAAAAGTGGATTGGGCTTGAGCCTAACGAAAAATTAGCGGATTGGCACGTCCGACTCCTCAGTATTGAGGATACAGCGGTAATCAAACAGTTGCGTCCGGCTGCCCCTACCCCCGAAGAAGAATCCCTGCCCTTGCTAGTCCACACCGAAAAAACCAACAACGTGCCCGGCGGCGCAATTTTCACCGATGTGTTAGTCCACGAAAATTCTAATGAAGGGCTTTATTTCTTCAGTGCCTCGCCAACGGGTGGAGAATACGCCACTGACAAGCGCGTCATAATGATGCAGGAGGATTACCAATCGCTGGCGGAAGGTTTTACCAGTGGCAAAGCCGTGCTAGGGATTTACACCGGGCGAGTAGACCTAGGCTTCAAGCGATTTGGCGAATATATCCAGAATAACTATAGCCAGATGGCGGGCAAACGGCAACCCGTCTGGTATAGCACCTGGTATCCCTTCACCAACCAGATTAATCAGGAATTACTGCTGACCCAGCTTGATAAAATGAAGGAGTTGGGCATATACGATGTGTTGCATATTGATGCCGGGTGGGAGGGTGGCAACCCCTTACAGGTGGATACTACCCGCTTTCCACAGGGCTTGAAACCGCTGGCCGACAAAGCCGCCGCCCAGAATATGAGCCTGGGCCTCTGGATTAATCCCTTTTCGATTAGCTACGAAAAGTATACTGCTTACAGCACCTTTTTTAAGAGTAACCCTGCTGGGCTTATCAAGGGGCTGGAACGACAGGTAGCTGGACGTGATTATACCAGTGGGCCATTAGGGGTAAATTCGGATTATTATTTTTATGTGCGGGAACGCCTGATAGATTTGGTGCAGAACTACAATGTGCGGGAGCTTTATTGGGATGGGGCCGACTGGAATATTCCTGACGCTTCCGCCCCCGGCCTGAGTGAGGAGCAACAACGGGTGGAGCGGGTCAAAGGCACAAAGCGGCTGGCGGCTCTGACCGATGAGTTGCGGAAGATTCGGCCCGATTTGGTAATAGTTAGCTGGAATTCCACCGCTAATATCCATCTTTTGGGAGCAGCCGAGCAGTTACAGTTGTCCGATAACTGGAGTTTGCCCCTCGGTCTGAGCGAGTTGGCCCGTCAACAGCAGTTTTATGCTGCTACTTATCATTTACCCTATTATTCAATTTGGGGCGATTGGTACAGTCTTACTTATAAGGAAAATGACGACAAGAATCTCGACAAGCCTCTAAATGTGTTATCTTATGCTGAAATGAGTATGATTGGGGCGGGCGGGATGAACGCCGGGGCCAGTCTTGACCTGACCAAAATCTCGCCGGAACTGCGCGATTATCTGCGGAAACTTTTTGGCTGGCGCAAAAAATTCGAGGAATATTTTCAAGACTACCAGCATATTTTTGACTATCCATCCGAAACGCAGGTTTATGGCGAGGGTCATTTGAAAGATGGCAAGGGCTTTTTGTTGCTGAATAATCCTACTACCCAGGAAATGCGCGTGACCTTGCCCTTGAGTTCATCCGAACTGGAGCTTGACCCTAACCGAAAATACAAGCTGGACGATTGGACTAATCTCACTACTGGGGTCTTAATTGGGCAAGCAAGTCCCGATGAAGGGGTGCAAGTTACTATTCCCCCCCGTAGCGTCAAGATTATCGGAATTGACATTAATTAATGTGACAAATTGCCGCTTCGTGCGTTATACCTAAGATGAGGATCAGGAGATGGTGGTTAGGTCAACTAACAACCAATAACCAACAACTAACAACTTTTGTGCTGACGGCTGAAAGCTGATGGCTGACAGCTTTACCAATAACCGACAACCGAATTATAAGGAGATGATTGAAGCATTTATGAATATACGAAAAGCTCAGGCGAGCTGGAAAAACCGATTATTAATACTTTCCGTCATTATTACGTCTTTCTTTTCAATACTCACTCCAACCGCTACCAATGCCGCCAATCCTACACCCATCCCCATCCCTGCTAATCGAGAGCTTTTTGCTGATGGGAACTTTTTTGCTAACTGGCAACGCACCGATTTCCCGGTTTCGGAACTTAAAGCCTCCCGAAGCTGGTATTGGGGCCCCAAACCCAGCAGCATCGGGGTTTTCGAGGATTATACTGAGTCGTTTGGTGGCAAGCGGCTAGTGCAGTATTTCGATAAAGCCCGCATGGAAATTAACGATGCACTCAAGCCGACTGTTACCAACGGTTTGTTGGTCGTGGAACTGATTACCGGGCGACTGCAAAAGGGCGACAATACCTTCGAGCAGCGCGACGGGGCTAGTATCCCGATAGCGGGCGACCCTGATAATAACTGGCCGACCTATGCCGGACTAAAACGGGCCTACAATTCGGCTTTGGGTCTCCCGGTGGGCGCAACCGTTCAGTTGGCCTATAATAAAGATGGCACATCGGCTTTTAACACCTATGTCAACGACCCCCAGACTAAAATCGCCGCTATTCAGAATAAACTGAGTATTCCGGCGGCTTTCTGGACTTTCTTGAACCGCGCTGGCTCGGTCTATAAAGATGGCAATTATAGCGACGAGGTAGTGAGCAACTGGCTATTTAGCACGGGTTATCCGATTGGTGAGGCTTATTGGACAAAGGTTAAAGTAGCGGGGCAGCTCAAGGATGTAATGTTCCAGCCTTTCGAGCGTCGCCTGTTGACTTATACTCCTGCTAACCCGGAAGGTTTTAAGGTCGAGATGGGTAATGTCGGTAGCCATTATGTTAGCTGGCGGTACAACGGCAAAATTCCCGAAACACCTTTGAGTCCCGCTCTGGCGATGTTTGCCGCGCCCCAACCAGAATGGTATCTGGTTACTGGTGATGGTATAAACGTGCGGGTTGGGCCGGGCACAACTTTCTCTAACCCTCCGGCTACCTCCACCTTGCCCTATCTCTCAACTTTATATCAGGGCAATCGGATTCAGGTTTTGAATAAGGTGAAGGGTGAAAAGTTGGTCGGGGATAACGATGTTTGGTTCCAATTCTATAAAGACCCCGATATGTATGTTTATAGCGGGTACGTCCAGAAGATGGTGTTGCCGGATATGCCGACCCCACCCCGTATTTACAGTGGCCCCTGGATCTCGGTTAATCTGGAAAAACAGATGATGGCGGTTTATGACGGCCCTCGTCAGGTTTATCGCACCCTGATTGCCAGTGGTCGCCCTAACACCGCCGACCCCGCCAACGACCATAGCACTCCCAAAGGTACTTACAAAATTGACGGGAGCTATCGCCCTGCCACCCAGACGATGGAAAATACCACCAGCGATAAAGCTGCCCCTGATTATTATAAACTCGACCAGATTCGTGATGTCAGCTACTTCTACCAGGATTATGCCATTCACGGAACCTATTGGCACGCCCGTTTTGGCACTGTCCCTCAGAGTCACGGCTGCGTTAATGCTACCACCTATGACGCGAGTTTAATCTATCAGCTAAAAGCCGGGACAACGGTGGATGTTTTCTAGGCGGTTGTCGGTGGTCAGTCGTCGATTGTCGGTAGAAATCTAAAATCGGTTGACCTAACCCTTTTCCCTGATTTAGGGAAGGGGGAGGTCAATTTTGTTAATTCTTCCCCAAACTGCCATCTTCTAATAAAATAAACTTACAAATTAATTATAGACCTGAGTATAAAGAACTAAAGATTTTGAAGGGTTTTTAGCCTCAAAATCAAATCAAGAAATTTAGATGTTAACGTGCAGATCTATATAATATAATCACAGGCTATTTATGTCAGAAGAATCGTTACAAAGACAACTGAAACTTGCCCGCCGCCGCCTTGCTATCCGCGAGGAGCAATTCGCCGCCAAAGGTAGACTTAATGCTGACCCCGAAATCATAATTGATATTGAAGAAACCCAAGTGTTAATTACCGCCTTGCAAATACGGTTGAATCAAACTAATTCAAACCCTCCACCTACTCCTATTGATATTCCGGCTCCCAATCCCGTACGGGAACCCAAAGTGGAGCAAGAAAAAATATTTCGTGAAATAGACGAATCTAACACAAGCCATCAACGCCGCCTTGAAATTGGCGACTACCTGAGCAAACTTGGCGACTCCCGCCCCGGTGTAGGGCTGCGGGAGGATGGTTTGCCCGATATTGCCTGGTTGCCAGTAGCTCCTGGCGGCCAAATTACCCTCGAAAATGAAACTTTTACAGTTGCCCCCTTTTATATTGCTAAATATCTGGTTACTTTTGCCCAATACGAAGCCTTTGTAAGGGCGGCAGACGGTTTTAACAACCCTAAATGGTGGCGGGGGATGCCGCAAAATTACCAGTCGCAAAGGTTGGGGGAGCAGCGTACCAAATCCTGGAATAACCCCCGCGATACAATATCGTGGTACCAAAGTGTAGCTTTTGGACGTTGGTTAAATTCTCGGTTGCAAGGCTTGCAATTTCCAGCTACGCGGAATCCGTCAGGCACAACATTAATAATAGGTCAGAATGCCCAAGTACGGTTGCCTACGGAATGGCAGTGGGCGGCGCAAGGGGGCAACCAGCAACGCGAGTATTCCTGGGGCGACTGGCAAGATGGTTACGCCAACACAAGGGAATCTGGACTTGGAAGAGCGGTAGCGGTGGGAATGTATCCGCAGGGGATGGCAGACTGCGGGGCGCTGGATATGTTGGGAGAACTCTGGGAGTGGTGTGCTAACGATTACGATTCGCTAAAAACGGTGGATGCAGCTAATGTTCAAACTAAGGGGCTGCGGGGCGGTTCATTCGTTGATGTGGGTGGGGTTACCTGCACCTTTCGGGGTTACTACAATCCAGGCAGCGTGCGCAATCGTGTTGGGATGCGGGTGGTGGTTAGCACCCCTATTGCGGGTTTGTGACTTAACCCCTTAGCTCTCTGATTCCAGAACGAGTATAATTTTGCCAAATTAAGGGCGAACACGAGGTTCGCCCCTACAAAAATTCTTTTAACTCGTTACTCGGCACTCGCTACTATTTAAGACGACTGGTTTTGCCACTATTCACACCCACGCTCTTAATATCCACCGCGCTGGCCGATTTGTTAAGCCGCATCGTGCCGTTGGGTTCTGCCGTCACCAGCTTGCGTAACATCTGAGTCATGTTTTCGTTACCAGTCTGCTCACTCAATTCCAGAGCCTTGCCGAGAAGCTGGGTCGCCCGCTCATTTTGTCCGGCGGCTAAGGCTTTTTGCCCTTCCTCTACCACCGCGCTGAGTTCGCCCTGATTGGTATAGTGGGCTACGTGCCGCTCGATTTTGGCCGCTTCTATTGGGTCGTCCGTCCATTGAGCAAAAACCCAGCCCTTTTTCTCAGTTTTCTCCTCAATCTCGCCCTGACTCGCTACACTGTAACGCAGACTTGGACGAGCCATCAAGAATTGCTGACCAGGGGCATAAACTGGCACTTCCAGGTCAACCAGATAATCGCGCTTCTCGTCCTGGGCGAAAGAGCCAAGTCTGAACTCGGTAATGCGGGGCGCGGCAGGGTTAGTAACGCCACTAAACGGCAGAATGCTGGGATAGACCTGTTGCATTGATTTGATGGTAACACCTACTGGAGTCCAGAGGCATAGACGCATATTAGTAACGGCGGTTTTCTGCATCGCACTGAAAGCATCACCAAACTTGAGGGCAATTTCGCTGGGCGAAGGGATAATATCGGCATCGCCTTTGGTTTCCCGCGCAATATATTTCAGCTCGTCCTCGTCCCAGTCCACCCCGATACCCCAGGCACTCACCTCAATATCGGCTTCCTTAACCCGTTGCACTCCTCTTTCCAGAATTGAGCGTTTTTCGCCTTCATTCTTGCCATCTGTCAGGAACAGGATTTTGCGGGCGCGTCCGTTGGCAGATTGCATTTCCTTAGCTACTGCCGAAAGACCAGTGGACATACAAGTGCCACCGTTGCTATAAATAGCTCGAATAGCCTGCACCGCCCGCGCTTTATTTTCAGGAGTGGCGGAGGTTGGTGGGACAATCACATTAGCGGTTTCGTTAAAAGTCACCACCATAAAGGCGGTGGAAGGGTCGGCAGCCTGCACTACCTTGATGGCGGCATCTTTAGCCGCTTCCATCTTTTGGCCTTCCATTGAGCCGCTACGGTCAACCACAATCGCCAGGGCTAGAGGCATTGGGGTGGCTACAATGCCGTTGCCGCTCTGGTCGTCCAGGCCAATCGAAACAACGGCTTGCATGGTATTAACACCAGTTCTGATATAAGGGTTTTGATAGGCAGATACATCAAACATCTATAAACTCCTTTAATTTAGTCGTTTTTACGCCGTAATTCTTCTAATTGGCGTTCTAATTCGGCAAGCCGTTGGTCGGCGGCCTTAGCATAACTCTCAGCAACTTGGCGAGCTTCGGCCTCAATTCTGGCCTGTGTTTCGGCTCTTTGACGAGCCTCAACCTCGGCATTAGCTCTTTGTGCTTCAGCCTTAGCTCTTTGTGCTTCGATATTAGCCCGTTGCTTATCGGCTTCTTCCCCGGTTAGGCGCATCACACCGTTCCGTTCATACAACCGCAGATACGGCCCGTCTGCCCCTAGCCAGCTATCCAAAACCTCGCTCCACATGCGTCCTCCCTCGTTGGCTTTGATGGGGGTAGGGTTTCCTTGCTCATCGTATCGCCAACCTAACAGCCTTGTCCCGGCCTTTTTAGGCCAAACCTGGGGGCGGTTTGGGTCGTAGGCAAAATATTCCTTGACCCCGATTAGCCCATACAATCTGGGTTTTTTGTCTGGGTCAATATCACCTTTATAGGTCTTACCCGAACTCGATTCTATCACCAATGGCGGGCAAGCTTTGTTACCCTTCCGCATATCCCAACTGGTCAGGGTTTCCTGTTCCTCCAGGGGGATATATATTCCTTTGAAAATGGCAATATCTGGCACAATTAAATTCTCGGAGTTTTCGATTGCCGCATGATAATGGTTACGATTCCCCGCTACCATCCACTGTTCTCGCTCATAGAGATGGCGTAAAACCTTTTTTAGATAATCCAGGACTGCTTCCTGGGCGGAACTATCACCCATCTCGTCTTCCTCAACGATATATTCGTCTGGATACAGTAGCTTTGGACTAAAATCTTTTAGCGTCATAGGGTTCTTCCTTTAGCAACCTACAGAATACGCCAGGGCGCGACTTTGAACTTGGCCCGCACTATTTCTTCCCGGTTAGGGGCGTGCGGGTCGCGTTTGAGATAGGCCCGGTAGTTTTCTTCAGCCATTTTGCCCAACACTCGCCGAGAGGGCGTGCCTTGCCCGTTTTGTTGGTCAGGATAGGCGAATTGGGCGGGCAGCTTGTCGATTGCCGCCAACTCCCAGGCTCGACGGTAAAACTCCGCTTGCGCCAGCAAAAATTCGGGTGTTTCCACCTTCATTTGCTGCAAACGACGAAGTGATTGCGAAACCGTTGCCAACTCGTCCGGGCCAGACTGCGGTTTCTGGTAAAGCAGGATATTACAAATCCGTAGCCGAGCATCGTTGAAGCGGGCTGACATCTCGTTCACTCGCTCCAATACCCGCACAGCCTCATCGTATTTTTTCAGGCCCAACAAAGCATCACAGGCTCCAAAAATCGCGTCATTATTATCCGGCTCGGCCTTTATCACTAGATAGAAATTAGCCAGAGCCTCGTTCAACCGACCCAAAGCCAATTGGGCATGACCCAAACCCAACAAGGGAATAAGCTCACCCGGTAAATCCTTAACCAGACCCTGATATTGGTCTTGGGCTACAGGCAGTTTATTCTGGGCTTCCTGAAGACGGGCGTTATACCAGGCCGCTTTCCAGCCGTTCAGGTCGGCCCGTCGTAAAAGGGCAATTTCGGCAGGGCCATTGGCTGGCTCTGCCATATTAACCCGATAGCTGCTATTAACCGTCTGCACTGAGGCAATGGCGGCGCGGGCCTGTTCAAAGTTACCCTGCTCGATATAAATATCGGCCAGCCGCAGGGTGGCATCGGCACTATTGCGGTTCATCGCCAGTGCTTGATTATAAGACCGCTCGGCATTGGTGGGGTCGCCCCGTCGCAAAGCCATATCCCCCTGGGTTAACGAGCTTATAGCGGTATCACCTTCTTCCAAAACCGTATAACCCACCGAACTCAGGCGGCTATTCTGGGTTATCGCCCCGCCCGTAAATATTTTGCTGATAACTGGCACACCAGACCGCCCGCCCTCAACCATTCGCAACACGCCATCAAGTTGGTCATATAGCTCCTCCCCGCTTTTGAAGCGTTTGGTAGGGTCGGGATGGGTTCCACGATATAACAGGTTATAGAGCGGCTCATGCGCCTGGAACACCGGGAAAGCCTCACGCGGCGGCACACCATATTGCGGCTTGCTCAAATCCAGCCAGGTCACCATCCAGGCCAACGAACGGCAGATGGTGTAAAGGTCGGTCTGGGGCGAGGGATGGTCAACCGCATCGGGGGCATAAAAGCCCGTAGTGCCATAAACCGCGTCCGGCGTGCGCTCATATTTTATGACCGTTCCCAGGTCAATAAGTTTCACGGTCTGGCTGCCGTCTTTAAGATTTTCGACCATCACGTTCTGCGGCTTGAAATCGCAGTAAATCAGGTCAAGCTTGTGAAAATAGCTAAAAGCCGGAACAATATCACGGATATAACGCACTGCCACCGCCGGGTCGAACGGCTTGCCCTGCTTTTCCATAAGTTGGTAGAGGGTGCGCCCGTTAACGAACTCCATCACAATATAGCCTTCAGTGCCAATGGTGAAGAAGTCGTAAATAGAGACAATGTTGGGATGCTTGACCGCCGCCAGGAATTCGCGCTCCTTGATGCTGGCGGCTACCATATCGGCATCGTCGCTGTGCAAAAGGGCTTTGATAACTACCTGCCGCTTGAGAATCGTATCATCTGCCAGGAAGACCGCGCCCATCCCGCCCTTACCAATCATTTTGGTAATGCGGTATTTGCCGTTATCACCTAGCATCATCCCTTCGGTCAGTTCAACATCCCCACCGTCGGTCTGGCTGGCAAAATGAGGGGTATTGGTAGAGATTTTGCTACTGGTAACTAAACCTGACCCTACAAAGTTAAAGCCGCACTTGCGGCAGAAACGGTCGCCATCGTTAATAGGGGATGAGCAGCTAGGGCATTTGGTGATAGGCTTGGAGACCCTCCCCGATAGCCGTTTGCCCGCCGTCCCGGTGCTTGGGGGTTGCCCGTTGATAGAAGGGGCCGCCTGGATGGGCTTGGAGCCAGACGGAATAGCCACCGTTTTGGTCAGAGCCGCCCCACAGTTGCCGCAAAATTCTTCGCCCGCGTTGTTAACCGTCCCGCAGTTGTGACAGATGATTGGGCCGCTGGTCATGGCAGGACTGGCAACCGGGCTGCTAGCAGTAGCCTGAATTAACGGGCTACCCGCCGATGATTTCAGCACCGCCCCACAGTTTTCGCAAAAATCGTCACTAGGATTAACTTTACTTCCACAGTTTGGACACATTGTTCTCGCTCACTTTTAGGTTTAAGTAACTTAGTAGGGGCGGGGGGATAACCCGTCCGGGTGGGTTATAAACCCACCCCTACAATTTTAGATTTAGCCGTTTTTAGTGCGCAATTCTTCTAATTGGCGTTCGAGTTCGGCCACACGGGCATCAGCGGCCTGACGGGCTTGTTCCCTACTTATAAGTCGCTTCGACGATTACCACACTAACATTATCTACGCCACCGTTCTGACAGGCCATTTCGATAAGCTGTTCCGCCGTCGCGTTCAGGTCGGTAGCCTTAGCAATTTGTTCGGCAGTTACGCCATCGCGCACCATTTCCCACAGGCCGTCCGAGACCAGTACCACCCGGTCACCCGTTTTTAGCTCCCGGTAATAAACATCAATCAGGATATTTTCTTCGGGCGAACCAAGCGCACTCAGCACCACATTACGGCGGGGGTCGCTATAAGCTTGTTCGGCGGTAATCACTCCACTATCCACCAAGTCTTGCACCAGGGATTGATCGCGGGAAACTTTCTCGATTTTGTATGGGCTATCTTCTAGCACCTCGACCTTGATCTTATCCCGGTCGCTTTTATTTAACTTAACCGTTTTGGCTGTTCCTAACCCGGCTTCGGCGGGGGGTGGTTCTTCCACGGGTTCGGGATTAGCCCGCCATAAATAGGTACGGCTATCCCCCGAATTAGCACAAACCAACTGGTTATCAATTATACAGGCCATTGTCACGGTTGTGCCAGAGTCGCTGCCGCTATCAGCGTTGAACTGACGAATACGGGCGTGGGCCTCTTTTACCGCCCGCTTCATAATCTCGCCTACGACATCTTTTGCCAAAACCTGCCCACCCAGCCAAGGTGCAACCAATTCATGTAAAGCGATTAAAGATAGATTCTGAATGGCGATGCGGCTGGCAACTTCCCCGGCGGCCTGTCCACCCATCCCGTCCGCGACAATATAGAAGCCAAAGCTTTCGGGTTTAGCCTCAAAATAGCGTTGTAACTCCAGGGTAAAAACGCTATCCTCGTTAGCCTTGCCGCGCCGCGACATCCCTTCGTTAGTGCCGCTACCGTTACGGAAACGCCAACCGGGACGGGTGCCTGTGCCTTCTACCACTTTTATTGGGGCAATAGGGTAGGGTAAGGTAGGTTGGGAGTCGGCAGCCAACTCCACTTTTTCCCGCACGCTGGCAACCCGCATCGCCCCGCAAGTATCGCAATATTCAGCTTGTCCCGCGTTCATGGCGTTACATTGCACGCATTTCCAGGGTTCAAGGGCGGGTTCGCTCACAATTGGCACTTCTTCAGTTGCCGCCAAAGCCTGAGCCACTGGGGAGGGTTCGGGGGCCGGCTGTTCCTGGACAGGCGCAATCTCCTGAACTGGCTCGGCATTTTCCCCTACCAGCCGGGGTGCGCCGGGAGCAGCCCGCAAAGCAACGGTTGGCAATTTCGCTGGAACTTTAGCATTGGGACGTTGCCAGCCACAGTTACCACAAAAGGAGTCATCAACGGCAAGTTCTGCTTTGCAGTTGGGGCATTGTTCAGTCATCAGGTGTATATAGCCTTTCTACCGCTTCAATAAATTTGGTTGGCTGCTCGTTCAGCCTTGTACCCGGTTGCCCTACCGCTAAATTATACGACCTGCCACGATATTACTCAACAACCATTATTCTTACTTTTCCCACAAGAAAAATACGTAAGGAATGGGCCTGGAGTTTCATGCCAGTGGAAAGAAGTCAGAAGCAAGGAGCAAGAAGGTTTATTCTGTGTAGGGGCGGTTCGCGAATCGCCCAGGTCAAGGGAAATTCGTAACCTCTGTACCTACCCTGATTTATGGGTGTAACCTTTTATAAAACCAAAAGGGCGGGGAGACCCCTCCCCTACGAATTCCCCCGATTTTAGATATTCGGTTTTAGATTTTGGATTTATCCGGCAACCGACAACTGACTACGGACAACCGCTCTTTCCCTACGACACCGGGATACCGTTGGATGGTTTGCCGTTAGCCTTGACTTTGGGTTCTTCGACGGATTCGGGTTCAGCGGCTTCAGGTTGAGCGGGTGGGGAGTTTTGTTTGCGTTCTACCCGAATGCGGGCAATCCGCAGATTATCCATTTCCTCTACCCGCAAGCTATATTCGCCAAGCTCGACTACATCCCCCACGCCAGGGGTACGACCTAATTCACCAAAGATGTAGCCCGCAATCGTTTCATAATCGGTTTCTTCGATGTCTACGCCAAAGCGGTTGGCAAAATCGCCCACCGACAGTAGCCCGTCCACTGAGCTTGTGCCATCCGACAAAATTTCTATCGGGAGTCGCGCCCCTTCCTCACGGGTGTCGAACTCGTCCTGAACCTCGCCAACGATTTCTTCCAGAATATCTTCCAGGGTTACAATCCCCGCCGTGCCCCCGTATTCGTCAATAATAACGGTCAGGTGAACCTGTTTGGTCTGCATCTGGGTCAGCAAATCTTCAACTCGCACCGTTTCGGGGATTTTCAGAACCGGGCGTAAAATACTCTTAATCGCAAAAGGCTCATCTGGATGATTTTTCCGCAATAGCGTAAACAGGTCTTTGACGTGGATAACCCCGATGATATTATCCAGCGTCCCGTCATAAATCGGGAAGCGGGTATAACGCTCGGTGGCAGCAATATCCACCAGCTCGTCCAGGGTGATTGCTTTGGGTACGCCGATAATCTCGGTACGGGGCATCATTATTTGATTGACGGTTTTATCGCCGAAATCAAAAACGCGCCGTAACAAAACTTCCTCTTTATTATCGAGTACCCCGGCTTCGCGGCTCTGCGTCACTAGCATTTCCAGTTCTTCTACGCTGTGAACTGAGCCGTGCGCGTTGCCTGTGGGTAAACCCAAAAACCGCACTATCACATTGCCTAGCCCGTTCATCAATGAGATAAATGGGCCGAAAATCCGCGCGAAAATATAAAGTGGGCGAGCCACTAGCATAGCCGTGCCTTCGCTGCGCTGTAAGGCGATAGTTTTAGGTACTAACTCTCCCAGGATTATATGAAAAGTGGTAATCAAGGCGAAACTAATAATAATGGCGATGGTACTAGCAATTCCCTCGGAAGCCTCTCCGGCAATCGCTTTAATGGGGGGTTCTATAAGATGCCCCAGGGCAGGTTCGCCAACCCAACCAAGCGCAAGACTCGCCAGGGTAATACCAAGCTGGGTGGCTGCAATATAACGGTCAAGGTGCTGAATTTCATTCTGAACCAGGCGGGCAACCCCTTTGCCCTCCGCCACTAGCTGGTCAACGCGGGTAGCTCGCACCTTCACTAAGGCGAACTCTCCAGCTACGAAAAAGCCGTTAGCAGCAACCAGCCCTAGCACTGCCAACAGCCCAAGTAATGAACTTGTATCCAATCAGTCAAACACTCCCTACAATATCGGCCCACCGCTACTCCCACTGAGTACGGTTCTGATAGCCCAGCAATTTGTCATACTGGCTACCTAACTCTATTATACTAGATTACGGGCCAAATGTTTCAAAGTTTCATTTATCTTCTAATTATCATATATAAGGCAAGGGCTAATACAGGTCAAAAGTCGAAAGTCAAAGGTCAAGGAATTGTTCAAGAGGTTGTTACAGTTATGCGTGAAAATTTTGACCTAAAAAAATTTAGCCGCCAGAAGTCCAACGGCACTTCCCGGTTGATTCTCTTTCGCCACGACCCGAACGACCCTGCTCTGGTAGATGCTCGTCGCTGGTTGGAGCGCGAAATATGGCCGCATATTCAAACCTTTAACCCCCAGGCCGAGCTTAAAATTATAGAAAACCTCAGTGGCGACCAGTTATTAGCCGAATATGAAGCCGCTCGCTTAATAATTTTCCCGGTGCGGTTGCCCCTCTTAAAGTCGGCGCGCCCGGTGCTGGAAGCGATGGCGATGGGTTTACCGCTAGTCGTCACCAGTGCTTTTTTGCAATGTTCGGTGGTTAAAGAAGCCTTGCCCGGCCTGACGCTCGGCGACCACTATGTACGGGCCGATACCGCTGAGAGTTTCGGGGCGTTAGCGGCGCGACTGCTGGAAATCCGCAGTCCCTGGCTGCACCTTTCTAAAAAAGGCCGCCAATATGTGGAGGTATGGATGAAGGATGAGTCTGAAACAATTCCTGAAATTTAGCGTACTTTAAAAAGATAAATTCAAACTTTAATCAGGAAATGTGAGTACAGGCCATGACTGAGCGCGAGATGCTGGAAGAAGCTTTTAACCGGGCCAAACAAGTATTGGCAAAAGTAGAGATGGAAGCTGCCGCCTATCGTCCTACTGAAGTTCCCTCGCGCCTTGTCACTGAACTAGCCGAGCAACGTCATAAGGTAGCAGAACTCCAATCCCGTCTGTCCGCATCCCGCCCACCAACAAATTATTACCCCTATACCCGACCCCCGTTTAGTCAGCCAGTTCCAAGAAACGGCCCACTACTCCTTGTATTGATCTTTATAGCTGGGGTTGCCTCGGTTATTATTATTTTCCTGACTACCCGTAGCATCAGTGTCTCTGACCCAATATATGACGGTGCAGTGCAAGAGGTTACAACCCAAGCAGTTCCTACCGTCCAGCCAAATAGCCCAGTAGTAGTGCAAGGGAATGCCGTTACCGGATTAACAATTTTCCGTCCACAATGTCAGGCATGCCACCCAAGTCTCGGCAAGGTGGCGGGGATTGGGCCTAAACTTACTAATAGCCCTAACGCTGGAGACCCGAACTATATTCGTAAGAATGTACGAAACGGCAAAGGAGCAATGCCAGCTTTCCCATCTGACCAGATTTCGGACACTGACCTTGAGAATCTAGTGGCTTACATCCTGATTATTCGGACAAAATAAAAGGTCGGAAGTCAAAGGGCAACTCGTTACTAATATAAAAGGAGATAAAAATATGACTACACATGCGGCTTCTACTTTCAAGGTAAAGAGCTGGGATGAAAAACCCTACCAGGAGTTGGAGGGTGGGGCAAAGTTCACCCGCGCCACTGTAACCTACGTTTATGAAGGCGATAGTGAAGGCGAAGGCACCGTAGAATATTTGATGTTTTACCCCGGCGATGGTACTGCTACTTTCATTGGATTTGAGCGGTTTGTCGGGTCGCTTGGTGGCAAATCGGGTAGCTTTGTACTAGAGCATAATGGGGGCGATGATGGCAGTGCCGCCCGAACCATCCTGACCATCGTGGCGGGTTCTGGAACTGGAGAACTGCACGGTTTACAGGGTAAAGGCAAGGGCGAAGCCACCCGCGACAAGGAACAATACCCCGTCACTCTTGATTACGATTTAGGTTAGCGGATTGGGCGTTTTGTATGGGCGACATCTCCCTGTACACAGGATATGCTGGTCGCCCGGTGCATCTAATTTATAGCGGCAGGTTCAGTGCCTGCCCAAATCCTCTATTTGAAAATTGTACAGCCCTTTTGCTCAAGCCTCTGCGCCCAATCTGGCAGTGAAGTTAACCCATTCCACCTCAAATCCAGCTTTTCAAGGTTGGGTAAATCGGCGATACTAGCGGGGAGGGTAGTCAGCCTATTAGCTCGTAAATCCAGATAGGCCAGTTTTTTCAGGTTGCCTAGCGAGGCAGGCAGCGAAGTTAGCTGGTTATTTCTTAAATCCAGGCAGGTAAGATCCACCAGATTCCCCAGAGAGTCGGGCAAAGAAGTTAGCTGATTATCGCTAAGCCGTAAAATTTTGAGGCTGACGAGTTCGCCCATCGATTCGGGAAGCAATACCAGCTTATTGTTAGTTAGATGTAATTCTTTAAGCCTGGCAAGCTTGCCCAGCGAAGCGGGTAACGAAGTCAGGGAGTTGTTGTACAGCCTTAGTTCTATCAGGTTGGTCAGGTTGCCAATATCTTCAGGGAGTGCCGTTAATTGGTTGTGGGTCAGGTTTAGATAAACAAGACTTTTCAACTTCCCAAACGACTCAGGAAATGAGCTTAACTGGTTATGGCTGGCATACAGAAAAGTAAGTTCGGTTAGGTGGCCTAGCAATTCAGGAAGGGTAGCCAACTCATTGTAGCTCAAATCCAAAACCTGAAGGTTGGTTAAATTGCCAATATTTTCAGGGAGAGAACTCAGACTATTATTGTGCAAATACAATTCTGTAAGGTTTTTCAGTTTACCAACACTTTGCGGCAAAGAGCTAAACCCGTTTTCACCCAAAGACAGGCTTTGAAGATTTGCCGACTGCCCGAATGACTCAGGTAGAGCAACTAACTGTTTGCCCGACAAATCCAATCTTAGCCGCCCATTCTCCGCCTCACCTGCCACTTATATTCCTCATTTTTTAAATTTGGACAATCTACGTGGAACTAATACCCTGAATACAGAGCACAGGTGTCGCCACTACACAATTTCCCCTTTTCATCCTTCCTACTTTTTCCTTCCCGTTACGCCCTTACGAATTGCCTGACCCCTAATCCCTATCCCCCAACCCCCATTTACTTCTGGTTAAATGGAAGCATCCGAAGCTGGAACTGCACCACTTTATCGTCGCTGACCCGCTCGACGGAGGCAATCCAATTGCCAGTGGGTGAGGCATAGAAACCATAGATTAGTGGTTTTTCTTTGCTGACGCGGGGGGCAGGGGTAGGTAAGGGTTGGGGTTTTTGGGTGGGTAAAGGGGTGAGGGTCGGTAGAATTGCGGTAGGATTTTCGGTGGGACTAACCGAAGCGGCGGGCGAAGGGCTACGAACGGGCTCAATCCCGGTGTTGGGTGATGGAGTAGGAGTTAGGGCGGCAACGGTGGTAGTGCTGGCGGCGGTAGTAGTAACCGTTTGTAGGGCGGGAACACCCAAAGCAAAAACCGAACCGTCTACCCCGGCTTTGGTGGTAGGGGCAGGAGGTTCGGGGGTGGGGGCGGCGGTAGTGGTTGCCAGAACCGTAGGGCTAGGTGAAGGCGAGGGCGCAACCGTAGGGGTTGGGGTCGGGAAACTCTGGGCTGGGCCGAGAGTCACAG
>Ga0209511_1000864_pt1 | contig 28178 bp, 20 predicted proteins | sample SSSSmetaG_FD_184141 | JGI IMG/M metagenome (GOLD analysis project Ga0209511, IMG submission 184141) | Glacier valley bacterial and archeal communities from Borup Fiord, Nunavut, Canada, to study Microbial Dark Matter (Phase II) - ​SSSS... | ecosystem: Environmental > Aquatic > Freshwater > Ice >... | reverse complement strand
TTATATGGGATACAGTGCGCGTGGTGCAGCTCAGGGGTACGTTCAGGATGATGGGACTATTTCTCCTACGGCGGCAGGAGGATCTATTCCATTTGCGCCTGAGATATGTATTGTTGCGCTTAAAGATATGCATGCAAAATATGGTAATGCCATTTATAGTACGTATGGTTTCAAAGATGCCTTTAACTTATCTATACTAAATAAAGATGGAAGTATTGGATGGATTGATAACGACTATCTTGGGATTGACCAGGGCCCGATCGTCATACAAATCGAGAATTATAGAAGCGGACTTATATGGGAGCTTATGAAAAAGAATAAGTACATCGTGGAGGGTCTGAAAAAGACAGGATTCAAAGGTGGTTGGCTTGATAAAAGGTAATTATTCCGGCAGGTTACTCATCCTGCTTTTATGTGCAGTGCAATCTGCTTTTGGTCAGTCTATGACGATTGAAGAAGACAGAGATGAAAAAATTCTGTACTTACACGAATTGGAATACTTTGCTGACTCCAGTAACGCTATTATGTTCAGCACTATATTAAACGATAGCGCTCAGGGACACTTCAAAAGAAACGATTCCTATCAAAACAAGGATTTTAAAGTGAATGTGTCCTATTGGATAAAAATTCCTATTCATCACACCAGGAAAACAAAAAAAATATGGCTTCTTGAATTCTATGATCAAACGATTGATTATATAGATGCGTTTGTGCCTTCGCAGGAGGGAACGTATACAGAGTTGAAAATGGGTGATCGTTACCCTTTTACAGAACGCACATTCCAACATAAGAATTTTGAGGTTCAATTGGATGTTAAGAAAGACACAACGCTTGTCTATTATTTTAAAGTCAGGTCACATGAGTTTGCGGATATCCGCATAGCATTCCGTTCGGAAAACAGATTTATTTATTATGCCTTGAATGAATATTTTCTGTATGGAACATTCTACGGAATGATCTTCATTATTGCCCTTTATAATTTCCTAGTTTACCTGGCGATCCGCGAGATAAAGAACATCTATTACATTTTATACATACTGAGTGTTAGTTTTTATGCCATGAGTATGGATGGTATCGGTTTTCAGTATTTGTGGCCCAATCATCCTTCCTGGAATGATTATGCGATAGGAATCTCTCTTTACTCTGTTATCCTCTGGGCATTGATTTTCACACGACGCTTTCTCAGTACGAAGGCAAAGTCGAAAGGAATGGACAATGCTCTGAAAATTATGATCGCAGCCCGCTCCCTCGTTTTTCTCTTCGAGTTGTTATTTTATCCTGAGTTCTTTGCTTACAGAGTTATTGAAGTGATACCACTTTCAATGATATTTTATATTGGCATTAAAATATGGATGCGTGGTTATCGCCCGGCAAGATTCTTTGTCATTGCATACGGTCTGCTACTTGCCGGTTTTTTACTGCGAAGTTTCGTTTACCTCAATCTTTTGTCCATCACCACAATCTCGCACTATAGCCTTCATTTCAGCTTCGTGATAGAAATGCTGTTCCTGACATTTGCGCTGGGAGATAGAATCAGAATATTAAAGAATAAGCGGGACCGCGCATTGAAGCGCATCATCAATCAAAATGAAACGAATCTCCACCTAAAAGATAAGGTCAACCGGGAACTTGAAGAAAAAGTTGGCGAGCGCACCATTGAACTGAATTTGAAGAATAGTGAGCTGGCAGAAAGTAATCAGAAGTTGTCGGCACAATCAAAGGAGATCAACCAGATCAATTCATTGCTCGATCTTGATAACTGGAAACTGAAGAACAGAGTGAAAGAGGTTCTTGAAGAGCGGCTTCATGAGACAACAATGAACTATGATGAGTTCAGGACGCTCTATGCGGATACATTGGCTTGTTTCAGATTTCTGGAATCATTGAAATGGCCAGCGGGATTTCAATGCAAAAGATGTAACAACGATAAGTTTTCCCCGGGTGCTCAGAAGTTTGGAAGAAGATGTACACGTTGCGGATACAATGAATCGATCACGTCATACACTATCTTTCATGGCATTAAATTCCCTATTGAAAAGGCTTTCTACATCGCTTATGTAGCCGTTGTTGGCAAGAAGGATATTACGCTGGAGTTGCTTTCACTGAAAGTAGATCTTAGGATAAATACAGTCTGGAATTTCAGACGAAAGGTGCTTGAAAGAATCAAGGATCTTGAAGGATATGGCAAGCGACCTACCGCCAGCAGATGGGAGGAGGTTGTTCTTTATAAAGCTAATGAGACAAAGTCCTCTCCCCGGAAACGCAAATCCAGCGCGGAAAATTAGACAACATATACACTTCCCTAAAAGACATTTCAATCAATTGTTTTTATAGTGCAATCACAACCCTCTGTATATATAAAAATGGATAATCAATCGTTTGAATTGATGTTTTTTAAGCGTTAAAATGGTCGCTCAATTTTGTATTCTTAGTGAGAAGTGACGGTCGATTTTTGATGATTTATCCACTTCCCGCTTGACTTATATTTAACTTGACATAGTTGTAAGCGGTAAAATCAAAAATTGAAGGTCATGGATGTGCGTAAAACTTTGCCTGTCAATTCTTTGCGGAAGAATGCGATCGTAGCTGGCCCTCCGGGTACTTCTGAGAATTTGCCAAAGCAATCGATTGCGGAGAATAATCCACAGTTGAATAATAGTGCACATCCTGGCCGACAGTTGTTGTCGTTTTTCAAACAACTTGCCTCGGGCACAATTTTTCACACACTTTCACATGGATCTTCTGAACACCCTAACCATTTGGCTTCCTCTTCCAGCGAGTACAGGATGTTAATACAAGAATCCGAGAAAGAGAATAAACTATAGATCAGTCTTGTATGAATAAACGATTACTTATTTCATGTCTTTTAATATGCCTGGGTTTTCAGGCACTATCACAAACACATCCTGTAAAGGGCAAAGTAATTTCAGGAGATGATAATCAGCCTCTTCCAGGGGTAAGTATTGCCATTACCGGTACTTCTAAAGGAATTGTAACTGACGCAGATGGAGCTTATACATTGGATCTCGCTGAAGGAGAGACGTCTTTAAGCTTTTCTTTTATCGGTTTTAAAACGCAGACGATCACCGTTGGAGATCAGACAACGATTGACGTAACACTTGCGCCGGATGAGACGGCGCTGGATGAAGTTGTTGTCGTTGGTTATGGCGTCCAGAGAAAGAGTGATCTGACAGGATCTATTGCCTCCATTAAGGAAGCGGATATAACCAAAATACCGTCGTTCAATGCAGCTCAATCGTTGCAAGGAAAGATCGCTGGTGTGCAGGTGTTTAATTCCTCGGGACAACCAGGAGCTTCGCCCATAATAAGAGTAAGGGGTGTAGGAACTTTTAATAACTCTTCACCAATCTATGTTGTTGATGGTGTGATACTGGATGATATTTCATTTCTAAATCCTGCAGATATTCAATCAATGGAGGTTTTAAAGGATGCTTCATCCACCGCTATCTTTGGGTCACGCGGCGCCAATGGAGTTATCATCATTACAACGAAAATTGGCAAAGTTGGTCAGGATAAACCAACCATAACCTTAAGCAGCGAGTACAGTGTGCAGCAGGTTGGTAAAACAATTGACCTTCTTAACGGAAAAGAATTTGGACAGATCACGAACGAAATATTACCTGGTACTTACAACAATCTCAATGCACTTCCGAATACCGACTGGCAGCGTTTAATTTTTCGCGATGCACCGATCCAGAATCACCAGATATCTGTCAGCGGTGCTTCCGCCAAATCTCAATATTACTTTGGCGTTGGGTACTTCAATCAGCAAGGCATTGTTCCAAAATCCAGCTATGAGAGAATCACTCTCAAGTTTAACAATTCTTATACAGTTTCTGATGCGATCAAGTTTGGCAATAATATAACCTTTACTCCTTTTCAGCAGCAGGTAGCGCCGGATGTTGTTTATGGTGCTTATAGAGCGCAGCCATTACGAGCACCTTTCTATTCGGACGGGGCGTTCGGCGCTGTTCCAAACGTTGGTAACCCACTGGCGCAGCTTGAATATTCAAATAACAAGAACAAGGGTTTTAGGTTAGTAGGGAATGTCTTTACGGATGTTAAGTTCCTGAAGAACTTCCTTTTCCACAGCAGTTTTGGTACAGATCTGTCTTTTGGAAAGAGTGAAGACTTTACTCCGGCTTTTACAGTATACAACCCCGATGGCACACCCAATCAGCAGCAAAATATTTATAGTGGCTTAGGCAAGGGTACTTCCAATTCTTCAACATGGATATGGGAGAATACAGTCACCTACAGTAAGGTGATGGGAGATCATCGCATCAATGTTCTTGGTGGGTATACGATGCAAGAGACTTCGAATGAATTCATCAATATCAGAGGAAACAATATTATCCGTGATCTTCCTGAGCTACGGTATCTTAATAGCCCCCTCTATTTCTATAATACCACTACTACGCCGGCCATTAATACACTATCAGGCATAAACAACGGAGTGAATGCTGATATGTATTACTCCCTCATCTCATATCTGTTCAGGGTGAATTACACTTTTAAGGATAAATATTTGTTAACGGCTTCTTACAGGAGAGATGGATCGTCAAAGTTTGCCAAAGGAAATCAGTTTGGGAACTTCCCATCTTTTGCACTTGGATGGAATGCTATCAACGAAAAGTTTATGGAAGACCTTCCGGCTTTCACAAATCTTAAAGTGAGAGCTAGCTGGGGTGCGATCGGAAACGAGAAGATCAATTATCTCAAACAATACTCCCTGGTTGTTGCGAATGGTAATACCAGCCCGGTTTTTGGAACCGGCAACAATCTTAACTCAGGAGCTACGTTCGACGTAGGGGGTAATCCAAATTTGGTGTGGGAAACAACTTACCAGACAGACATAGGATTAGAAGTTGGATTTTTGAATGATCGCCTGACGGGAGAGTTCGATTATTTCAATAAAGAGACAAAAGACATACTGGTACCACTCCGTACCCAGGGTTATTTTGGAAATGGTAACGGATCACTGATTACTGTTAACGCCGGAACCGTATTAAATAGAGGATTTGAATTTAATGTAGCGTGGCAGGATGAGGTGAAAGGCGTGAAATACAGAATTGCATTTTTAGGAAATACCCTTCATAATGAAGTCCTGGCGGTGGGTGGATCAAAAGGGATCGATTCAACGCTGGTAGGAGGATATCTGGGTAATGGTCAGGCGTCTACACTTAGTCGCGTAGGTCTACCCATTGGCTCTTTCTATGGTTTTAAGACCAATGGAATTTTTCAAAATGCTGCTGAACTCGGTGCTTACCCGCACCAATCCGATGCTGATGTCGGAGATCTTCGATTTGTTGATATCAATAAAGATGGCAAGATCACAGACGCGGACAGGACCAATATTGGGTCTCCCATCCCAACTTTTATTTACGGATTCAATTTAATGATCGGATGGAAGGGCATCGAGCTTAATGCTGATCTGCAGGGACAATACGGGAACCAAATTCTTAACGGAAAAGAAATTGTCCGCCCCGATCCTTACAATTTTGAAAAACATGTCATAAACCGATGGACTGGAGAGGGGACTTCCACAACTGAACCCCGGTCTTCTTTCGGAGGTTACAATTTTTCAATATCTGACAGATTTATTCAGAGTGGCGCTTACGTGAGACTGAGAAGTGTGACACTTACATATTCTTTACCAGATGCATGGCTCAGCAAAGTGTCGCTAAAAAGCGTGAAAGTTTACGTAAGAGGAACTAACCTGTTTACTCGCTCAGCTTTTACAGGGTATTCACCTGATTTTGGAAGTGGAGACGTCTTATCCAACAACATTGACAACGGTTCTTATCCCGTGGCGAAAGTTTATTCAGTAGGACTAAATGTTACTTTTTAATTTTCAGTATGAGGAATCTTATAAAAAATATATCAGGTAATAAAAGCAGATTAGTTCTGCTAGCCTTACTGATATCAGTCAGTTGCCAGGATTTTCTTGATAAAAAGCCACAGGGACAACTATTGCAGTCATCTTTTCCTGTATCGGCAAGTGATGCGCTTCTGGTGACAAATGCAGCATACGCTTACATCCGTGCGTGGTCTTTTCATTCAGGTGGTTACCCGATCCTGGATATCATGTCGGATGATGCACGAAAGGGAAGTAGTCCCGGCGATCAGCTAACCAACCTCGGCCCTTACGATACTTTTACGATCAATAAGCAACAGGATGGATTGGATCGTTGGTGGAGTGCCGCTTATCAGAGTATCAGAGCATCAAATGTAGTAATTGCAAATGTTCCGAAGATTCAGTTGAGTGACTCAGTGAAAAATCAATATCTCGGTGAGGCGAGATTTTTAAGAGCACTTACTTATTTTGATATGGTAAGAGCATGGGGGAATGTTCAACTTGTTACTGTACCAGAGCCACCGCTTGATCTCGGGAATGCAACGGTGGATCAGATTTACGCGCAGATAATAGAAGACCTGACTTTTGCGGTAGATCATCTTCCTAAGCAAAGTTTTTATAATGCGACTAACCTTGGCCGGGCTACTAAGGGTGCAGCCAATGCTTACCTTGCTAAGGTATATCTGTTTAAAAAGGACTATGTCAATGCTGAAAAATATGCCTTGGATGTTATTAACTCAGGCCAGTATTCATTGGAGCCTGATTTCAATAACGCGAACGGACTAGCCGGCAATTTCGGTGTTGAATCTATTTTTGAGATCGGTGCATTGCCATTGGAGGGTAATGATAATGGAGGCGACCAGTTTGCCAACACCCAGGGAGTTCGGGGATCACCGAATCGTGGATGGGGATTTAACAGACCGTCTATTGATCTCATTAACTCATTTGAGACCAATGATCCAAGAAAAGATGCTACCGTTATTTTCCTGAAAGAAGTTATGCCGGATGGTGTTATAATACTTGGTGATGGGAGTGCCCCGGATACCACCAAAGTTAATAACGTTATCACTGAGATAGAGTGTTACAATCAAAAAGTCTGGACCCCGGGAACAACTCCTGCTACGCAGTGGGGACACCATCGCCGCCTGATGCGATATGCGGATGTGCTATTAATTGCAGCGGAGGCATCCAATGAAAATAACAAGACAGTTCAGGCCTTAACTAATTTAAATAAAGTTCGACTCCGTGCACGCGGCGGTAATGTTGCTATCCTTCCAGACGTTATCGAAACCAACAAGGACCTCTTGCGTGACATAATACTCAATGAACGGAGGCATGAGCTAGCAATGGAAGGTCACAGATTCTGGGACCTTATCCGCACAGGAAAAGCAGCGGCGGTGCTGGGATCGTTAGGATTTACAATCAAATACACTGTGTTGCCAATACCCCAAACACAGATTGATATCTCCCAGAACAGACTTAAGCAGAATGCGGGATGGCAATAATGATAACAAAGAATAAGTAGTGGAGAATAAGTAATAGGTAAATGTTTAAATAAACCCAATTGATTAAAATTATGAAAAAAGTAAAATTATTTCTGACAATGGTACTGGTGGCCGGAATGGTCGCGCTGTTCCTGGAGAGTTGCAAGAGTGATTCGAAGACTGTCGCTCCTCTGAAGTTGGTGAGCTTGAAAACAGGATCCGGTACTGCTTTGGATGGCACAACATCAACAACTGATGTGGCCACTAATACAACGGTAGTTGCGACATTCGATAAAGAGATCGACGCTGCAACGGCTAATACAAATTCAATCGCACTTGTATCTAATGGGGCAGCTGTACCTGCAACGATTACTACTGCCGGTGCTGCCATAACAATCGCACCTACAGCAAATCTTGCAAATGGTACAAATTATACTGTATCGGTTGCATCGACGTTGAAGGGAAAAGATGGTTCACCAGCTCCTGCAGCTGAATTTACGTTCAAGACTTTTGGACGTGCCAACGTAACGCCTCCTCAGGCATCGAATCAGCTTTCGTATTTCTCTTTCTCTGGAAATGTAAATGATGAAGCTGGAACTCATACACCTGCTGCTGCCGACATCAAGAATATGACGTTTGCTGCTGACAGATTCGGATTTGCTGGCCTCGCAGGAGATTTCAACGGAACAACTACTATCGTTGAAATTCCAAACGGCGAACAATACCTAAGTACTACCAATTTCACTGTTAGCTTCTGGATTAAAGCAAGTAGTACTAAAGACGCACATTTTGTATTAGGTCTTGCCGGATACAAAGGATTTCAGTTTGAGATCCAGGGAGGTGCCTGGACAGCGGATGACAAGGGTATTAATTTGGCCGCACAGTATGCACAGGCTTCCGGAGGTTCAGACGCGGAGAATTCCTCATGGAACGGAGTGCTTAACGGATGGCAGGGTTCTACGTTCACTAAAGTCGGAGTTGGAACTACAGCAACTGCCTTCAAGGACAAATGGGCTAATGTTATTTTCACGTTTGCTGGTAGCACGAAAGTTGCAACGATGTATGTTAACGGAGAAAAAGTCAGGTCATTCGACTTTAATTTGTGGCCTGCCGGTCCTGGAAAAGCAACTGTTAGTGGTATGGCGTACGCAGGTAATACAACGGGCGGCGGTAATAAGCTTGCATTTGGATTTATCCAAGCAAGCCAAAATCCTACTCTCTCTGACACATGGGCGCAGTACTCAGATCCTAACAACAATCATTTCAAGGGTCAAATGGATGATGTTCGTATCTTCAAGGTGGCATTGACTGCAGCCGAAGTGACAACACTTTACACTGCTGAAAAGCCTTAATCTATTGGGTTTATATTGTTTAATTTAAGTATCGAGGGTTTCCGGATATTTTCGGGAACCCTTTGATTATTTACTCTTGTTATTGTTTAGTCATCGTTTTATGATTCAATGAAGTTATCACTCTCTTTTTTACTATTTTTTTTATTACTATCAATAGCGGGATGTAATAAATCCGAGCCACAGAAAACAGCAACGTCAAACCTTCAGATAACAAGCGCCCAGATTGGAACCTTTACGCTTAATTCAACTGACTTTTTAAAAAATATAAATACACCTTACGACACGCCAGTTGTCATTACTTTTTCTTCCATGCTGGACACTAAATCAGTCACCAGCTCGTCATTCACCTTAAAACAAGGAAACACTAACATCGATCTTGATTTTTCTCTTATAGATAATAACAAGACCATTTCTGCTCTTCCGAAGCAAAATCTTTTACCCGGTCAGAAGTACACGCTCGTGATTGGCAACACAATCAAAGGCGCAAGCGATGAACAATTCGCGGGTACAACAATTGAATTCACCACAACAATTCCGCCTCTTCAAATAATATCGGTGAAGATCGGAAGTCAAACCGTGCCAGTTTCAGGGAATGTAACGGATGTTCCATTGACCAACCTTACGATAGAGGTAAATTTCTCAGTCCCGTTGGATGCTTCTACAATAAATCCAGCGAACGTTCAGATCATCGGTCCTGGCAACCCACCTTCAACTTTTTCTCTCCAGGATGCTGATAAAAAATTAATTATTAATGTCAATCAAACATTAAAACACTTCAACCTCCATCGTTTATATATCTCCGGCGAACTGAAGGGGAAACTTGGGGAAGCGTTTACGCTTTACATCAGAGAATTTTATACCGCCATCGATCCCACACCTAAATTCTCTGTGATTTCAGATGATGCCCTGCTTACACTCGTCCAGCAGCAAACATTTAAATATTTCTGGGATTTCGGCCATCCCAATTCAGGACTTGCCAGGGAGCGTGATACTTCCGGTGATGTTGTCACCACGGGCGGTTCAGGTTTTGGAATAATGGCAATCGTTGTCGGTATTGATAGGGGATTTATTACCCGTACCGAAGGTGTTCTTCGATTGAAAAAGATTGTAACATTTCTCGAGAATGCCAATCGCTTTCATGGAGCATGGTCTCATTGGATCAATGGGAATACCGGTGTCGTTATTCCGTTCGGAACAAAAGATAACGGTGGCGATCTCGTTGAGACATCATTTCTGGTGCAGGGGCTACTTACGTTTCGTCAATATCTTCAGCCGGCCGATACAGTTGGCAATAACCTGATCAGAAGAATTACAAAATTGTATGATGGTGTCGAGTGGGATTGGTATCGAAAAAATAACAGCAATGTGATCTATTGGCACTGGTCACCGAATTATGCGTGGGATATGAACTTTCCATTGTACGGCTATTTCGAAGAACAAGTCACGTACTTTTTAGCAGCAGCTTCGTCTACTCATCCCATCCCCAAGATCTGTTATACCAACGGCTTTGGTAAAAACGGTGCCATTGTGAAGAACAATAGTTATTACGGTTATACGCTTCCGCTTGAAAGTCCGTCGCCGTTATTTTGGGTTCATTATTCTTATGTAGGAATGAATCCTCACTTCACTGATGATTACACAAACTATTGGACACAAAATGTGAATGCAAGTCTGATCAACCATGCGTACTGCGTTGCCAACCCCAGGAAATGGGTTGGGTACAGTGATGAGAATTGGGGACTAACGGCGAGCGATAATCAAAGTGGTTATACGGCGCATTCTCCGGGTAATGACCTCGGTGTTATCGCGCCAACGGCGGCATTATCTTCATTCCCTTATACACCTGCTGAATCGATGAAGGCCCTGAAATTCTTTTACTATACGAATGGTGATAAGCTATGGGGACAGTATGGTTTCTATGATGCTTATAATACCACGGCAGGATGGTATGCCACTTCGTATCTCGCTATCGATCAGGGCCCGATCATTGTAATGATCGAAAACTACCGGACCGGATTGCTTTGGAATCTTTTCATGTCATCGCCGGAAGTGGCACAAGGTCAAAGCACACTCAACTTTCACTAAGGACCAGAATTTACAGGATTATAGAATTCACAGGATTTGTATCGAAGGATTTAAAGATTTAACCCGAAGTGTTATGAAAAAATATTTTCTATTCGTATGTACTGTAGTGTTTCTTACTGCTTGTAGTAAGAAGACCGATCAAACAACTCAAGCTGCCGCCGGAAATCAAACTGATCGCTTTAGTGTCAAGATCGATTCCTTGATCAATCTCATGACGCTGGAAGAAAAAATCGGACAGCTTTCACTCTACACAAGTGATTGGGATGTTACCGGTCCAACCATTCGCGAAGGCTACAAAGATGATATTAAGAAGGGAAGGGTAGGGGCAATCTTTAATGCGTTCACTGCAAAATACACCCGCGAATTACAGGAAATGGCAGTCAAAGAAACACGTTTGCACATTCCCTTGATCTTTGGTTATGATATTATTCATGGACATCGAACAATTTTTCCGATTCCGCTCGGCGCGGCAGCAAGTTGGGATCTTGAAGCGATAGAAAAATCAGATCGCATTGCGGCAGACGAGGCTTCGGCTGAAGGATTGCACTGGGCCTTTTCGCCGATGGTTGATATCGCGAGAGATCCTCGTTGGGGAAGAATTATGGAAGGAGCAGGTGAGGATACGTATTTGGGTTCACGTATTGCGGAAGCACGTATTCGGGGTTTACAAGGGAAAGGTATCGGTGAGATTAATTCTGTTATGGCAAGTGTAAAACATTTTGCAGCATACGGAGCTGCGCAGGCGGGCAGGGATTATCATACGGTTGACATGTCCGATAGAATGTTCCGTGAAGTTTACCTTCCTCCTTACGCAGCTGCTATCAAGGCTGGTTCGGCAACAGTCATGACTTCTTTTAATGAATATGATGGAATACCCGCTTCGGGAAGCAAATTTCTGATGACCGATGTATTGCGAGGTGAATTGAATTTTACAGGATTTGTGGTTAGTGATTACACATCCATTATGGAAATGCTTAACCACGGCATTGCTGCTGATACTGCATCGGCAGCCGCGATGGCGTTGGAAGCCGGAGTTGACATGGATATGCAGGCTGGGTTCTACGAAGCATCATTGGCGAAGCTTAAGGAACAGGGAGTTATTAATGAGGAACTGATCAACACATCTGTCAGAAGAATATTAAGAAAGAAATTCGAGCTGGGTCTTTTTGATGATCCGTATCGTTTTAGCAATGAAGAGCGCGAAAAGAATACTGTAATGAAACAGGAATATATGGATGCAGCCCGGGAAGTTGGAAGAAAATCAATTGTTCTATTAAAAAATGATAAACATATATTGCCATTGTCAAAAACTATTAAACAATTGGCAGTAATAGGCCCATTGGCTGAGGGTAGACGAGAATTGATCGGAGCGTGGTCGGCTGCAGGTGATTGGAAGAGAGCTGTTACATTACTGGAGGGAATTAGGAATGTAGCACCTGGCACAAAAGTCCTTTACGCAAAAGGTTGTAACATAAATGATGACTCAACACAGTACTTCGCCGAAGCGATTAAGGTTGCTAAGCAATCGGACATTGTTGTATTGGCACTAGGAGAAGGCGCCTGGATGACCGGTGAAGCTGCCAGTAGAGCATCCTTAAATATACCCGGTGTGCAGCAAAAGCTTGCAGAAGAGATTGTAAAGATTGGGAAACCTGTTATTGTTATTCTTATGAACGGGCGACCACTTACAATACCCTGGCTGGACAAAAATGTATCCTCGATTTTGGAAACATGGTTCCTTGGTACACAAGCTGGTAATTCAATCGCTGATGTTTTGTTCGGTGATTATAATCCATCAGGAAAGCTTCCAGTTACTTTTCCACGATCTGTAGGCCAGGTTCCTATCTTTTATAATATGAAAAATACCGGGCGTCCTATGGATAAGAACAACAAGTATACCTCCAAGTACCTGGATGAGGAGAATGATCCGCTGTATCCTTTTGGGTTTGGTCTTAGCTATTCTACATTTGAATATGGCGATGTAAAATTGAATAAAGAATTATTTGAAGGCAATGATGAAATCACTGTAAGTTGTTCAGTCACCAACAACGGTAATGTTACAGGCGATGAAACTGTTCAGCTTTATGTTCGCGATCTTGTTGGCTCAGTAACGCGTCCTGTGAAAGAGCTAAAGGGATTTAAGAAGGTCTCAATCGGGCCCGGAAAAACTGTTGAAGTATCATTCACACTTACTTCGAAAAACCTTTCATTCTTCCGCAAAGATATGAGCTTTGGATACGAGCCCGGAAGGTTTAATGTATTTGTTGGAGGTAATTCCAGAGATGTAAAGCAAGCAAATTTTGAAATGAAATAACATCTGATTTTTATTCTTTAGAATTCACCCTGAGCTTGCAAGATAAAATAAGAATCTTCCTGATAATATTAACAGGGAGATCTTTTTTTGAATTGATTAGAAGTATTTTTACTCTGGCGCGTTCTCCTATAATGAGTTTCTTGTGATTGATCTTATATCCATCCATAAACCCGATATAGGGCTCTCGTGTTTTTTTATTCGTCCACACGTAGCAGAAGATATTCTTCCTGTAAAGAAAAAAGGGCATTCGATATTTCCAAGCTTCAGAGATGTCGGGGTTGTGATTGAGAATTATATGACGCAAGGCTAATAGCACACTCTTTTGCGGCTCTTTTTGTTCCAGGTAATACGTATCAATATCACTCTTCATTTGAAAAAATATTTTCTTTGCTTGTTCACAAAATGGCTTTCTGCACATTGCATGATCCCCACATTTCCGTCCTATTAACTGTGGTATGTAAATAGGTCGCCTAATTTACAGCAAAAATATAAGTAGAAACTCAAAACCAGTTGGCACGAATTTTTCAATCTATTCTTAAAATCTAATAACCCTTAAAAACTATGAAAAAAATCATTTTAGCACTGTTTGGCTCGTTTATGATGGTTGCTGCGTCAGCGCAAATAGAAAAGGGGACCGTTTTGATTGGAGCAAGTTCAAATCTTGGCTTCAATTCTTACAATCCATCGGGCAGCAATACTAAGCAATACTACAAGTACTTCAGTTTTTAATCTTGACCTAAAGGCCGGCTATTTTTTTATTGAGAATTTTACTGCAGGTCTTCGTCTTGGTTACCAGCACACAAGCACTGGTGGTAGTGGATCTGGACTTACTCGTATTGGTGTTTTTGGACGTTATTATTTTGATGGTAAGATATTTGCCGGCGCCGGTATCACTTCCGTATCACCAAGCACTGGGAATAGTTCTGTAGAAGTTCCATTGGAAGTTGGTTATGCGGCTTTCGTTACCAGGAACATTGCTATTGAGCCAGCACTTAACTTTACAAAATATGACGGAGGGAGTCTTTTGGTTTGAATATCGGCTTCTCTCTTTATTTGAATAGAAAATAATGTCTTGTTATAGATGGGTTTCCCCAATAGAATAGCAGAATTTGTGTTCCTGCTATAGCATAGCAGTTGCGTGCCGGAATGCCTACCAGATCTTAATACGATCTTCAGGTTTTTTATAAAGTTTATCGGCAGGCTGGATATTAAATGCCTTGTACCAGGCATCCATATTTACCACTGGCCCAACGGTACGATATTCACCTGGTGAATGTGAATCAGTAAGTATGCGTTGTGCAGTAGTTTCATCCAATTGATTGCCACGCCATACCTGTGCCCATGCCAGGAAGAAACGTTGATCAGGAGTGAATCCATCAATTTTTATTGTTGATTTACCCTGGGCTGTCATTTTAAAAGCTTCGTATGCGGCATTCAAACCTCCAAGGTCTCCGATGTTTTCTCCCATGGTAAGTTTGCCGTTCACATGAATAGTGTCAAGAACAGTGTAGGCATTGTATTGCTCTTCAAGTTTCTTTGCCAATGCTTTAAACTTTATAAGATCTTCCGGTGTCCACCAGTTGCGAAGGGTACCATCTTTATCATACTGACTTCCGGAATCATCAAATCCATGAGAGATCTCGTGACCAATGACTGCCCCAATCGCACCATAATTAAATGCATCATCTGCCGCCATATTGAAGAAAGGAAATTGAAGTATGCCTGCAGGGAAAACAATTTCATTCAATACAGGATTATAATACGCATTTACCGTTGGAGGTGTCATATTAAATTTACTCTTATCAACGGGCTTACCAAGCTGGCTGACCATTTCATTGTATTGCCATGAGCCTGCATTGCGAAGATTCTGAATGAATTTTGTATCTATTATTTCAAGACCATCATACGTTCTCCATTTATCAGGATAGCCAATCTTGGGATTGAATGTGCCAAGCTTCTCCAGCGCTTTAACTTTGGTAGCATCGCTCATCCATGTCAGGTTCTTTATTCGGATCTCGTATGCCTTCACAAGGTTAGTGATCATTTCTTTCATACGCGCCTTCGCTTCCGGTTTGAAATATTTTGCAACGTAGAGTTGTCCTAAAAGCTCACCGACTTGGTTATCCGTTAATGAAGCCATTCGCTGCCATCGTGGTGTTTGAACTTTCTGTCCGGTTACTGCCTGGTTATATGAAAAATTTGCGTCAACAAATGGTTTGCTTAAGAAAGCAGAAGAGTTTTTCAGGATCTGCCATTGCATATAGCTCTGCAAGGTTTGAATACCTGAATTTTTCAAAACGCTATCTGCGACAACAAAGAACTTTGGCACGTTGACTAAGATGCTATCTCCAGTACCAGCTTTAAGTTTTCCTAACGTTGATGTCCAATCAAATGTTGGCGTTGTTTTGCTAAAATCAGCGACAGAGAACTTGTTATACGTTTTGTAGGGATCACGCATTTCAACGCGGCTCATTTGTGCTGCAGCAAGTTTCTTTTCCACGGCATAAATGCTTTCAGACTTTTGTTTTGCAACTGCTTCTGTCTCACCTGCAAGTTTGAACAATGTCACCATGTAGGTAGTAAATGAATCTTTTATCTTTTTTGAACGGGGATCATCCTTAAGATAATAATCACGATCGCCCATTGTTATTCCACCTTGCGAAAGTTGGCGGAACATAACCGTTGGATTTTTTCGATCCTGTCCCACGTTGAAACCAAAAAAAGCACCTCCACCAATTCCATTCGCGCGCTGGTATGTAATTTCATCAATTACTTGTTGTGTATTTTGAAGAGATCCTGCACGCATGTAATCAACAGCGATTGGACTGAAGCCAGCTTTTTCAATTGCAAGACTATCCATTCCTGCGCGATAAAAGTCACCTACTCGTTTTTTAACAGACCCCGCCATAGCAGTCTTGTCAGCGGAAGCTTCGTTGATAATTGTTCTTACTGCGTTGATATTGAAATCGCGGAGAATGCTAAAACTACCCCAGTTGGTTTCCTTGGCAGGGACAGGATTATTTTTTATCCATGTTCCTCCTGCATATTCCTTGAAATCATTTCCGGGTTTGGTAGTGACGTTCATATTTTTTCTGTCCAGCAGTTGAGCTCCCGAAATCTCCTGCTGTGCAAAAGAAGCGAATGCTGTCATCAAGATGATCACTGACGGAATTCCTGTTATGAAGTAGTGTTTTGTTGACATGACGGATAGAAGTTTTGAAAGAGAAAAATATGGAATTTTAATAAGATAGGTTGGATTTTTGGTTGAGCGGTAATTAGCTTGCTCGTAAGGTGTCTGTAGAAAGGTATTTGTTTTGTCATATCAATATCTTCTATTTGTGCTATCATTTAAACATCAATCCAACTATGAAAAGTGTTAAACAGTTTTTCCTGGTCATCGCGGTGTTGGCTCTTTTTTCGGGAGTTATCCACGCGCAGAAATTTGCCCCAATTGATCCAAGTGTTGCGGACATTGTTTATCTCCGTGAGGATGGTAGAAAAAGTGCTCCTGTAGCGAAAGTAACGTATGGACGTCCGTTGAAGAAAGGCAGAACACTGCTAGGAGGAACTGAACCCTACGGAAAAGTATGGCGCTTAGGTGCGAATGAAACAACAGAGATCAAACTTTATAAACCAATAACATTTGGTGATAAGCTGATTCCTGCAGGAACGTATTCATTGTATGCAATTCCTGAAGCGGCGGAATGGACAATCATTTTTAATTCCAAGCTTGATACCTGGGGTGCATTTGAATACGATGAATCCAAAGATGTAGCACGTATTAAAGTTCCAACAGGGAAAACAGAATCAGAGATCGAGGCATTGTCCATTGCTTTTGATGGGGGAAAGGGAACAGCAACAATGTTTATCGGATGGGAAAATACATTGGTGAAGGTTCCTGCGAAGTGGTGAGTTTGAGAAATGAAATTGGGAAGATTGCTCTTCAAATTTGCAATTTTAATATTTGTTCGAGTATGGGATCGCCAGCGCCATAAATAATTGCATTCTTATTTTTGAGGATAAGGGTAGGGGAATTGAGTAGCAAGTGTGGAAAATTAAGCTAAAAAAATCTGACATATATAATATTGCGTTTCAAATTAGATACTTAAATCAATATCTTTCTGACCTTGAAAATCAAAACCCACTCCATGACAAAAATTACTATTGCTCTATTTGTTTGCTTCACGTGTTGCCTTGCAGCGACAAGTTTAAAGGCACAGAAGCCTAAACCAAAAGCGAAACCTGTTGTCATAAAGAAAGAGGCTTTACAGCAAACAATTAAACAAGTTCCGAAAGAAACTCCGAAAGAGGTTATTAAAGAGACTCCAAAAGAAGTTTTTGATTATGGTTACGGACCAATGGATAATACAACTCTTACTGTTGGACCACAAGTATGGATTGCTAAAAATCTCGCTGTCACAACTTTTGCAAATGGAGATAAGATAGAGCAAGTTCAATCAAATGAAGAGTGGGTAAAGGCGGGCCAGGAAAAACGTCCTGCCTGGTGTTACTATGAAAATGATCCCGCGAATGGTAAAACGTATGGCGTACTTTATAATTGGTATGCGATAATGGACCCAAGAGGAATTGCTCCGAAAGGCTGGCACATTCCATCCAAGTATGAATGGGTGCCGCTACTTGACTTCCTGGGTGGAAGAGATGTTGCCGGTAATAAAATGAAGAGCACTACGCTTTGGCAACCAATTGGTGGTCCGGATAGAAATGGAACAAATGAAACCGGCTTTGCAGTTTTGCCTGCCGGACTTCGTTTTCCTGAGAATGGCACATTTGATGCGTTGGGACAGGCGTGTCACTACTGGACGTCAACAAACAATGACGGAGAACGAGCAGCTGCTATAACGCTTGGAATATCTCCCGATGTGTATGTTGGTATTGCCGGATATTCTTTTGGGTACTCAGTGAGATGTGTTAAAGATTAAAAATTCAACTCATAACTCATAACTCATAACTCATAACTCATAACTCATAACTCATAACTTTAATCCCTTAACTAAAGTTATGAGTTATGAGTTACACACCTTGGAATAAATAATTAGCCTCTTTGTAAGAAATTCATTCCCTTCGGATACTAATAGGGAAACTATTAAAAGTGCCTGAACTCAAACAGAAAAACACGTTCGACAATTGGTTAAGCTTGCATAAAGGCTTGATCTTTAAGGTCATCAGGTCTTTTGCGTACACTGCAATGGATCGTGATGATTTGTTTCAGGAGATTGTTATTCAGATCTGGAATTCAATTCCTTCATTCAGGCAAGAGTCCGCCGTGACCACATGGATTTACAGAATATCACTCAATACAGCAGTTAAGTGGAGTAAGAAGAACGAAAATATAGTCGTTCGGAAGAGCTTAATACGGTTGAGAATATTTTAGAGGAGAACAAGGTGATCTTTGACGACCGATTAATTTGGTTGTATGAAGAAATCCATAAACTTGATGAAATCGATCGGTCAATTGCACTGCTGATGCTGGATGGCTTTAGTTATAAAGATATGGCTTCAATTATGGGGATCACAGAATCGCACATAGGAGTGAAGATCAATCGGATAAAGAATCAGCTTATTCTCAAATCAATAAAAATGTAACCACTATGGAATTTGACGAATTGACAAAAATCTGGCATTTACAAAATAAGGAAACTATGTACGTAATTGATGCGAGCGCATTGCATCGTTGTATTCAGGCAAAGAAACGACAAGCGAAATCTATTTTGAACATCAGCGAGCTTTTAAACATCATCGTAAATATTTTTGCGAGTGTATTTATTATCACTATTAATTTTTTGAAAGATAATTCAAATATCTTTCTCACCCTTGTTGGGATCTGGATGTTTTGTACTGCGTTATATGTGGCGCTAAAACGTATCGGCAGATTAAATGGTGACAACCAATTTGACCAGTCAATGCGGGGTGATCTTGATCATGCTATTTCTGTTGCAACGTACCAAATAAAAATATCGCATTTGATGCGCTGGAATGTACTTCCAGTTGGACTGTTGCTTTTTGCAGCATCCATGAATAAAGGGCAATCGTTTTGGATTGCTGTTTCAATATTATCTTTCTTCTTCATTGCGATTTATGTAAGCAGATGGGAACACAACATTTATAAATCTAAAAGGAATGAATTGGAGGTTTTGAGGAAGAAACTGGAGAATAAATAATAAATCTATCGCCACTATTTTTAATCAGGAGGGACGATACATATAAAACACAGCGGACAATTTTTGTTATGTGAAGCGTGTTTATATGTTTAAGATTGAAGCTTTCGAACGGTTTTAGCCCTAACCTAATGTGTATCACCTCAAGCCTTTCAAATAGGCAATACTCAACGGCACTTGCTCTTTTGTATAACCACTTTCATCCTCCACGAAGAAATGCTTTATGCCGACTTTATTCGCTTCTTTAAGTATGGAAGGAAAGTCCAGCGCGCCTGTTCCAAATACTACATTATTACTATCAGCAGTTCCACCGGTAAGATCTTTCTTTGTTCCCTTTTTTAAATCTTTCAAATGCATCAGTTTCCATCTGTTACCATATTTCTTTAACAATGCAACGGGATCGCCACCACCGAAATAGACCCAGAAGATATCCATCTCAAAGGAAACATACGTTGGATTGGTTTCAGTTATGATATAATCTAACAACGTTCCGTTTGCATACGGTTGGAATTCAAACCCATGTGCGTGATAACAAAAGGTTATGCCATTTTCTGACAATACTTTTCCAACGGTGTTAAAATCGTCCACTGCCTTTTTAGCATTGTCCAATGTAAAATCCCCTTTATGCGGTATCCATGCAGTCATAACATATTTTGCTCCAAGTAATTTTGCGGTCCTTACTGCCGCCATTGGATCTTTCACCAGGTCATCATAACCTAAACCAAAGGAGGGTATGCTGATTTGTCGTTCGTCACAAAGTTTTTTAAACTCTTCCTTGGTCATACCGCCGTAACCTGTTCCTTCTACTTCAGTAAATCCAAGTGATTTAATTGAATCCAATGTTGCGGCAGCTCCTTTCGGAAAGCTATTGCGGTAGATCCATGTTTGAACTCCAAACGCACCTTTATACAGTGGTTCACTTTTTTGTGCAAGACCAGGTATCAGGTAAAATAAATTTATTATGGCGAATAGAATGAGAAGTATTTTTTTCATGATGATCCGAAGGTTTTTGACTACGAAACGCTAAGATAATGGTAAAGCGTCACAATTGTTTTTAGTTACGTTGAGCCAGGCTATATCGCTTCCATCACAAACTTAACGATTTCATCACAGCGATTATTTCTAAATTCAAAGACCTGAGAGGGTAGGGACAATTTATAAAGACTGTCTTTTAATAATAACTTGGCACGGTGAAGTCTTACTTTGATATTGCTTTCAGTAATTCCTACCGTTTTTTCTACTTCCTCATTTGTTAATCCTTCAATTTCTTTTAAGATGTAGACTACGCGATATTTTTCAGGCAATGCGTCAATAGCGTGCTCCAGCATCTGTTGTGCTTCCTGATGGATAAATTTCTTTTCGGGATTCATTTGTTTGTCGGGTATTTGATTAAACATCTCTTTCCCCGTGTCGCCTGAATTGAGATAGACTAAATTATCTTTTTTAATATTTTTTATGCGAGCCAATGCCTCATTCATGCCTATACGAATGAGCCAGGTAGAAAAAGAGGAGTTACCCTGAAACTGGTAGAGTTTATCAAATGCTTTCAGATACGTATTCTGCATAGCATCCTGAATTTCTTTCTGATCTTTTAAGTATCCCCTTATAACCCGATATAGTGTTTGATTATACCGCCTCATTAAGATCTCGAATAGCTCCTTTTCTCCAGCAATGACGCGTTGTGTAACTACTGAATCATCGAGTTGTTTGGACGCATAGTCGTTGATTTTCAGAGCTCTCATAACTGTATGTTTCTCATTTGATCATAAATGGCCGAAAAAGTTACAACATTTTGTTAGAAATATTTTGAGGGATGCAATGGTGTATGGGTTAAAACTCCATTTGTAACTATTTCGCCAGAATATTATCCAATGGTCCTAATTAAAAAAAACTACTATGAACACAACAAGCAAATTATCTAATTTGGATGAGATTAAAAGATTACAATTTATACTGAAACTTACATTCGGACTTGTCCCGATTGTTGCAGGGCTTGATAAGTTTACGAACCTGCTTACCGATTGGAGTAAATATCTCAGTCCACAGCTTGTATCCATACTCCCCTTTAGTGCGACAACATTTATGATGATTGCAGGTATTATTGAGATCACTGCTGGCGTATTTGTTTTATTCAAAACAGAAATTGGAGCATATATTGTTTCAATTTGGCTGATGTGCATTTCATTGATCTTGCTTGCTTCAATGAATTATATGGATGTAGCGGTTAGAGATGGTGTGATGGCCATTGGCGCGTTTATACTTGCACGGCTTACAAGAATGAAAGAGACTTTAAATTAGAAGTTACAATCTCACATTAATTCATTGAGATGTCTATATATGCTGTTTGGGTCGGGATTTGAGAGTATCCCGACCAGCTTTAGGTCATGTCTGGTTTTTTTTAAAATTCAATCACTAGATACTCATTGTCGCAATGAATGAATATAAGATTATTGAGCTTCTCTTAACGAAGTATATGCGCAGAGGTTTTTCTTTTTAATACACATAGCTACTTCTTCGCTGTCGCCTTAGGTGTCATCTCATTGATTGCAGCGTTAGGCACCAGAACTTTATCTGTCTTCTCAACGATAATATCTTTTAACAATTTGAATTCTGCAGATTGTTTTACGGTTTCGGATGTGCCAACTTTTACCGTATATCTGCCGGCATCTGCTACCCAGGAAGTTAGTTTTGTTTGATACGATGCTAACTGATCTGCAGTGATTGTAAATGTAAAGGTCTGTGATTCTCCTGGTTTCAATAACCCTGTTTTAGCGAAGGCTTTTAATTCTGTAGCAGGCTTGTCGAGTTTATTGGTAGGTGCGCCGATGTATACTTGCACAACTTCCTTGCCTGCAACTTTTCCTGAATTGGTGACGGTAACAGTTGCCGTTATCTTATCTGTAAAAGTTAGTGAGTTTAATTTCAGGTTGCTGTAAATGAAGTCAGTATACGATAATCCGTAACCGAATTCATACGAAGGCTTCACTCCGAATGTGCTGTAGTAGCGATAGCCAACATATACACCTTCTTCGTATATCACTTCTGCTTCGAATACTTTCTGACCGAACATTCCAGGTAATGGCTTATCCTTAAATTCTTTACCTGGAAAATTTTTGCCTGTCGGATCATCTGAATAGGAGGCAGGGAATGTTGTGGCAAGTTTTCCTGAGGGATTCACATTACCGCTAAGAACATCAGCCATTGCATTACCGCCTTCAACTCCCGGTTGCCATGCAAGCAAAATTGCATCGACATTGTCTCTCCATTGAGCTACATCAATTGGTCCTGCAATGTTGAGGACTACAATAACTTTTTTATTGTTACTGTGAAATGCTTCTGCAACATTCTTGATAAGTTCTTTTTCATTTTCTTTCAGATTGTAATTACCATCCACGTTACGATCGCTTCCTTCACCAGCATTTCTTCCGATACTGATAATTGCATAATTACCTGTATGGGCAATTTTTGTGATACGATCAGCGCTAAGCATAAATTCTCCGGTAGGCTCACTTGGTTTCATTAACTCTTCCATTAAATTTCTTTTAGGCTTTCTTGCCTTTTCATCTTCAAGGTATTGCGTGTACGTATGGTAGAGTTCAGCATCCGTTGAGAACCCTGCATGAAATAATCCATCGGCAAGTGAAACGGTATACATTTTTGTTACGTCGCCACTTCCTGTTCCTCCGGCAATAAGCTCGTAACCGGAGTTTCCTATAACTGCTACAGAACTTCCTGGAACAATTGGTAACGCATTGTTATTCTTTAACAAGATCATTCCCTCCGCAGCAGCTTCTCTGGAAATCTTCGCATTGCCTTTAAGATCCGGGTTATCAGAGAATTTATATCCTTTGTACGTTGGCGTGAGGAGCATTATGTTCAGTATGTCAGCAGCATTTTGATCAAGTACTTTCACGTCAAGTTGTCCTGCCTTTACAGCATCAAGAATAGCTTGTTTCTGTGGACCAAGCCCCGGCATGATCAGATTATTTCCTGCTTTCATCATTCCAACTGCATCTCTTCCTCCAAACCAATCTGACATCACAAAGCCTTTAAAACCCCATTCTTTTCGTAATACTGTTGTAAGAAGCTCAGCATTTTCTGCAGTAAATGGCCCGTTGACAAGATTGTAAGAACTCATGATTGTCCAGGGCTTTGATCTCTTCACCATGAGTTCCCAACCTTTAAGGTAAATTTCCCGTAACGCTCTTTCACTTGCAATAACATTGACTGTAGTGCGACTAGTTTCCTGATTATTGGCAAAGAAATGTTTGGCAGAAACTCCTACGCCCTTACTCTGAATTCCTTCTACCATTGCAGCGGCAATGTTTCCTGTTACTATCGGATCTTCAGAATAGTATTCAAAATTTCTTCCACCCAACGGGTTGCGCTGAATGTTTAATCCAGGACCAAGTAGGATATCAATGCCATATTCTTTGGCTTCTTTAGCATAAGCAGCGCCTACCTTCTTGACAAGCGTTGTATCCCAAGTTGATGCCAATAATGTCCCGATTGGCCATGCGGTGGCATAGTATAATCGTGATTGGCCTGCATTGAAAGCGTGAATACCGGCAGGGCCGTCACAGACAACAATAGAAGGAATACCAAGGCGTGGCACTCCAACGATCGTTCCTGCTGCGCCCAATACTCGTTTTTGTGCAGTTGTTACTTCAGTGTTTGCTCCGGGTAGCGGCATGCCAGGTACATTCATACCCCCACCGACAAGAAGATTTACTTTTTCTTCAAGGGTCATAGCGAATACAACTTCCTGGATCGAATTCTTTCCTAGTTGAGGCAGATTCTGAGCGTGAGTAAGAATAGTTGCGGATATCAAGATACAGGCAAGCAGAAAGCGATGGATATGATTGAACATATTGCTGGATAATAAAGTGGTTGAATTAATGTGTCAATGTGACACAATGATACGCTATTAGAAAGAGTAAATCAAAATAATGCACTAAATCTGTGGTGGGACATAGAAGAAGCATTTGAATTCAATTGAAGCGTTGTATTTTGCGAATGATTGGAAGCCTGATGTCAACATGAAACTTAAATCGTTAGAAGACTTCTTTCGCCATGGAGATAAATTCAACCTACCGGGTGTCTCCGTCGACAATGTCATATTCGGGTTTCATGAAAACCAATTGAAGGTATTACTTTTGCAGTCTGCAGGTAAGGATATTTGGATGTTACCGGGCGGTTTTGTTGACAAGAAGGAACATATTGATGAGGCAGCGACCCGAATTTTAAAGATCCGAACCGGATTAGACACAATTTTTCTCAGGCAGTTTTACACATTCGGCAGTCCGTTCCGTTCCAACAATAAAATTCTTATAAAAGCACTCGATTCATTAAATAGGAAATACAATAAAGATCATTGGATCTTGCAACGTTTCATTACCATAGGCTATTATGCCCTGGTGGAATATGCTACAGTTAATCCTCAGCCGGATGAATTTTCTTTCGCATGTGAATGGTGTGATCTTGAGGCATTGCCAGAACTCCTGTTAGACCACCAGGAGATCATCACGAAGGCGCTTCAAGAGATGCGACTGAATCTTAATTATCAGCCGATCGGTTATAATCTTCTTCCGAAGGAATTTACGATGAAAAATCTTCAGTCCATTTATGAAACCATACTTGGACGAAAGCTTGATCGCGGCAACTTCAATCGAAAGATGAGTTCGTATGGAATACTCGATAAAAAAGAAAAGCACTACACGGGTGGAGCACATAAGGCTCCGTATTTGTACAGCTTCAATAAAAAAAAATACTTCAAAGCATTGGAAAGCGGACTCGGAAGAGATTTTTGAAAGGCCTCAAGTTATCCTGACGCTTTAGTGCTTACTATAGCATGCATTATTATCCTTGACTGAAGAATTACTCTAATCGGCAGCACTTTTAAGTTACAGTGATACCCCACGTTTCCAAGGTATAAAATCATCTTGTCCAAGCACAACAGATTTAGCGACAACTCTTCCGCTGGCGACCTCAATTACAAAATCCAGAATCTCTTCACCAACCTGATCAATCGTTTTCTCACCAGAGATTATCGATCCTGTATTGAAGTCAATGATATCAGGCATTTTCTCCGCAAGCGTATTATTGGTAGATAATTTTATCACTTGAGAAACAGGGTTTCCGGTCGGAGTACCTAATCCAGTTGTAAATAGAATGATCTGTGCCCCGGCGCCTGTAGTTCCTGTAGTACTCTCAACATCATTTCCGGGAGTGCATAATAGATTAAGTCCTGGCTTCTTAATGTATTCAGCATATTTCAAAACATCTGCTACTGAAGCTGTTCCCCCTTTCTTAGCAGCACCTGCTGACTTCATAGCATCCGTTATTAGTCCATCTTTTATGTTTCCGGGAGAAGGGTTCATGTCAAATCCGGAACCTGCAGCTTCTGCCTCATTTGAATATGTGCGCATGAGATTTATAAACAGTTCTGCTGACTCATTCGTAACACAACGGTTGATCAGCTCTTGCTCAACGCCGCACAATTCCGGAAATTCAGAAAGTATTGTACTTCCGCCAAGGGCTACGAGCAGATCAGAGGTATGACCAATCGCAGGATTTGCTGATATACCAGAAAATCCATCTGAGCCGCCACACTTCAAACCAATTGTAAGTTTGCTTAATGGTGCCGGCCTACGTTCGATTTTATCAGCTTCCACAAGACCAAGAAACGTCTGTTGGATAGCACGTGTCAATAATGATTGTTCGGTGCCTGATTTCTGCTGATCAAGAATGAAGACAGGTTTGGTAGAGGCAGGATCCAACGCATTGAATTTTTTTTGAAGAATATCGATCTCTGCATTCTGACAACCCAAACTTAACACGGTGGCTCCGGCGACATTCGGATGATGGATATATCCGGCAATTAACGTGCATAATGTTTCAGCATCCTGCCGTGTGCCTCCACAACCGCCTTCATGCAAGAGCATTTTTACACCGTCGATATTTTTAAAGATCTTTGATTCATTCTTTTGTTTACCTTCTTTTAGAGAAAGTTCACCAATGGAATCAAGTTTGCCATCTTTATAAAATTGAACCATTTCACTAACGTATGTTTTGTATGGATCTCGTTTTCCAAATCCAAGCCCATCTTCAAACGCTTCTTTTATCATTGTAACGTTTCTGTTCTCACAGAAAACCAATGGAACAATCAGCCAGTAGTTTGCCGTTCCAACCTGGCTGTCATTGCGATGATATCCCATGAATGTTTTATCCTTCCACCTGCAGATGTCCGGTGGCGTCCATTGATAGGTTTTAGTTTTGCCTGAAAAGGGAGTAGACTTATGTTTGATATTATGTGTTCCGATCACCCCGCCTTTGAGAATCACCTGGGTTGCTTTGGCGACCGTGATCCCATACATGATTATTTCATCATTGATCTGAAGCTCTTTTTCTGCGAATTTATGTTTTGCCGGAACATCATTTAAAAGTACAATTGATTTGCCTTCATTTATGATGGTTTCTCCAGCGCGAAGGTTAGTAAGAGCCACCAACGCATTGTCGGTGGGATTGATTTTGAGGAATGCATTTGACATACTAAAATCTAAGCTCCTTTCATTTCTTTAATATACTCGTCTACGATGCTTTCCAGTACGTCAAGAGGAACAGAACCATTCTTTAATACCACGTTGTGAAATTTTCTGATATCAAACGTATCACCAAGGGCTGTCTTTGCTTTTTCACGAAGCGCAAGAATTTTTAACATACCTATTTTATATGCGCACGCTTGCCCCGGCATTACGATGTATCGTTCAATCTCTGTTGTTACTTCACTTACTGGCATCCCGGTTTTTGAAACCATATAATCGATCGCCTGCTGACGTGTCCAACGTTTATGATGAATACCGGTATCCACTACCAATCGTACGGATCTGAACATTTCTGCCTGAAGTCGTCCGAGATTTCCAAAAGGATCATTTTTATAAAATCCAAGTTCCCATGCAACACGCTCCGAGTATAAAGCCCATCCTTCGGCATAGGACGTAAATCCGAGAATATTCCTGAACATTGGGACATTTTCAAGTTCACTCTGTATTGCGATCTGAAAATGATGACCCGGAATACCTTCGTGATAGGCAAGTGTCTTCATACCAAACTTGACGATCTCGTGCATATCGCGCAGGTTCACATAGAATGTGCCGCCGCGTGATTTATCTACAGGAGGACCGCTATAATAGGCACCTGCAGATCCTTCTTCTTTGAATGCTGGTACACGTTTTACTTCCAATGAAGCCTTCGGGCGTACATCAAATGCGCTGTCCAGATTATTGCTGATGTCATCAAGTAATCTGTTGTATTCAGCAAGTGCTTGCTTTCTTCCTTCGTCATCATTCGGATATAGAAATCGCTCTTCTTTGTTAAGGCTTTGTACAACTTCACCGATTGTCTTCGTGGTATCTTTATAACCTTGTGAGATCAATATTTCGCGCATCTCCTTTTCAACACGTGATACTTCGGACAACCCAATGTTGTGGATCTCTTCCGGATCAAGACTAACGGTCGTATTTTGTTTCAGCATGTATCGGTAGAACTTGTCTCCGTCCGGGAATTTCCATACACCATCGTCATCGTTTGCCTTTTCACGAAGGACTGTGAAGTAATTAATAAGTTTTTGGTACGCTGGAAAAACAGTCGCGCGCATTTCAACTTCGACACGATCATTTAACTCTTTTTTATCTGCATCAGAAAGTGCCTTCAGTGTATCGATCTTGTCTTTGAAGTTTGCATATAGAATATTCTTATGGATTGGATCATCGTCTCCTTTTTCAAGTTCGATCTTAGGTTGACCCTGGCCCGTGAACCCTTTCATTTCATTTAGAACTCTGTCAATTACAAAGCGGGGTGGAATGATGCCCATGTCTTCCCTGATCTTTA
>Ga0209511_1000859_pt1 | contig 28260 bp, 18 predicted proteins | sample SSSSmetaG_FD_184141 | JGI IMG/M metagenome (GOLD analysis project Ga0209511, IMG submission 184141) | Glacier valley bacterial and archeal communities from Borup Fiord, Nunavut, Canada, to study Microbial Dark Matter (Phase II) - ​SSSS... | ecosystem: Environmental > Aquatic > Freshwater > Ice >... | reverse complement strand
TCTTTTTGTATTTTGTGATCACCCAGTAAGGGATTCCGTCATCATCAATTTCAAAACTATAATCGGTTAATCCGACATTATAAAATCCGCTCAGATAAAGATGACGTTCCAGATAATCATTAAAATATGCTTCGGATTGATATTTGATCAGCACTTTCTTTCCGCCGATCTCCTGAACGAGTTTTACATCACGTTCATTCGAGGCATTTACCATTACGTAGCCATTCGTTCCCTCTGAGTTCTTATTCCATTTGAAGAACCCCGAATGCAACAGTGGTGCCACCCAATAAAGATCGTTCTTCACCTTTTGAATATTAAAAGTGCCCAATCGAACCTGGCTTCCAAGGGCAGGTTGTGCTCCGAGCACTTTATCGCCTAAAATATTGGCAAGCGATTGATCGACGACCCGCACTTTTTCCATCGAAATGGGCGCCATATGTGTCGAAAGGTTCTCACCAATCTCAACTGTTCCAATTAAATTGCGGTAAGCCGAGGTCCTGAGCAATGGCCATGATGTTATTGTGGGTAAAACGGTTGAATAGATTAATAACAAAATTAAAATAGCCACTGGTACCTTAATATTTCCCTGTGGTTTAAACTGATAGGTTTGAGTACCCTGGTTATTATAAATCGGTGTTGCCTTCATATTTAATACAATCCACAAAAAGATCATGGCGGCAATCAATGCGGGCAAACCCCAGAAGCCATAAGCAATTACGGGCATCCCTGTATAAAGCAACACCATTGCAGCAATGGTAATAATGATCAATCTTGGTATTTTATTCATTCTAAATAGTTATTTAGTGGTCTTATTATTCGAATTAATGTTTGTCGGAAGGACAAATATAATGTTTTTTGGGGGTTGAAATCAGTAGGAAAGCAATAATCAGCTGTTCTTTGCAAATAATTGAGGGTTCGGATAAATGGAAAGCTTATTGCTTCGTAAAATATGGCCCGAGCCTACGGTTCTCTTTGTTTTTTGTCGGATTCTTTTGTACGGAATAAATTCCACCCTTACAAAATGCACCGAGCCTACGGCGCTGATAAGTGGTAGTTCCATATGAACGTTTCATATTGTAGGCCGGATTTCAATTAAATCTTTTCAAGACCATGGTGATGTGTCCATCGGAACTTATTGTCATCAAAATCGGTGGCAAATATGACATCATCCAGCAGAGCGGAAGTCCTTTCTTTTCCATTCGCAAAATAGAAATATTTTGATTTGATTTCGATCTTTTTATAAACAGGTTCAAGCGCCAATATGCCTGTAAAAGTAAAAAGCCCTAGTTCCATATCAACACCTTTGCGTTGTGATTCCATCCGTACAATTTCGTAAATAGTACTTATATTAATCCATTCATAATCAAAACCACGCCAGTAAAAACGGAAATCAATAATTTTTTTTCCACTTTTATCAATATATCCCCACTTTCCATTTTTTTTCACTGAAATATATGTCGTATCTAACCATCCTTCATCAATTTCATCAAAAAAGTCGGTAAGGATATTGCCATAGAAATCCATTAACGCATATTTCTTTTCAGTGAATCCCTTCGTAGGATCATCTACTACAAAGGTAACCCCATTTCCAAAGGGATCATTTGCCATAATGCATGAATTATCAATATGGTGATCAAACTTTTTAACAAGCCGACCCCTGAAATCAAATATGCAATTCTCATAACAAAGCCAATCACCCGGATCGACATAATTGATTATTTTTTGGTTGAAACCAAGCTCCTCAAGCTCTGACATTTCATCATGATCATAATATATGTCATCCTCTTCTCCATACATCGTCTTTTACCTCCCATATTCAGTTACCAATCTCCTGAAACTCATATTCGCATCGGTTTTGTCGTGCGGAATGAGCGCGTATTTCCATACTTTCTCTTTTCGCAGCAGGTTGATTTCGGTAGCAGTTTTGCAATAGTTAATTGCGGCGTCGGTTTTCTTTTCTACAACCTTATCTTCCAAAGCGTTTTCGGCTTTAATCTCAATCAGATAGATGGTATCCAATGTTTCTGCTACAAAATCGGGCACATACCGGTCCGAATTATTGTTGTACCAGATATTGAATTGCTTCGATGCCGGACGAAACCATTTAATGACTTCATTCTGACTTTCAATAATCTCTGCGAATTTCTTTTCCGGAATGGAATCGAATTTATATTTGTCGTGACATGATTTTGTAAAGCCGTTGAAGACTTTTGACGATAGTAATCTCGGACTTACCGTTTCTTTAAAATGAAGTATTTCGTCCTCTTTTTCCTTCGAAAAGTTCCAGGGAAGTATCAGTGCATAAGGTTTGGCCTCCGGTTTTGATTCAATGGTTGTTTCAATGGTAATATGCTTTTTTATTTGCGCATAAACCTTATTTGCAATCAATTCCCGATAAGTAATAATGGTGTCTCCAAGTGTTTCGGGCTTGGCTAAAGAAGATTTAATGGCGGTAACAGCCTGTTCACAGAGCTGATATAAGATATCGGAATTGTTATCGTAATCAATTTCTGATTTTTTCTTTAATATTTCCAGTATGGCTAATTCGGGATATACCAGGAACTGCGACCGGATTTTGATTTTGTCTTTTTTATGGTCGTAAATGGTTTCACGAATCAGCTCAAACTCCTGCTGCAATATGTTTTCAGAAAAAGATGTTGTATCTAAATCAAAATCATTGATGATGCCTTTGTTCTCTGCAAGGGTAATCTTAATATTCGGGATCAGCATATTATTGCTAACGATGCTTTCGATTTCGTTGGTATAGCTCTTCTCTGCCTCTTCGATGATTTTTTCCTGTTCTTTTGCAGGTAAGGCTGCATATTTGGTTGTGATTATTTCTTTGATTTCGGTAATCGCTTTTTCTTTTACCTTGTCATTATTCAATTCGCCGGGTATCTGAATTTCCTTCTTCATGATCGTGTCTCTGATCACCGAATGAATAGCCACTTTTGCATAATAATGATGTTCCGCTTTCCTGCGAATATCAACGTCTGTTATCGAAGCGATTTTTTTCTCTTCCGTTTCCAATTCTACAATATCATGCGTCTTTGATTCAACGATTTCCTTACTCGAATTCAGATCTGATTTTGTAAGTTGTATTTTGCCGATCGTATAGAGGATAGAATTTTTGTCATTTGCCGCATCAACAACTTCCTGAAACTTGTCGTGCATCATAATTGAAAGCATATCGACCTTTTCAACGCCAGTTCGTTTTCCGCCAAAAGGCAAACGCAATCCCCTGCCAATTGTTTGCTCAATTAGTGTCAGTGCATTCGATGCCCGCAGCGGAACAATTGTATATAAATTCGAAACGTCCCAACCTTCTTTGAGCATATCGACATGGATAACGATCTCAATTTTATTATCCGCTTTTTCGAGCGTCAGCAATTGATTTACTTGTTCTTCCGATTTGCTTGTTGAATCGATCTGAATGGTTTTATTTTTAAATTCTCCTTCATAAAACTCATCGGAAGTGACAAAGTCAAAAATGTATTTGGCATGGGTCGTATCTTTACACGAAACCAGTATCGTAGGCTTTACCGGTGCAAGATCATTGTCGGCAACATAGTTTTGAATTGCAATTTTAGTATCCCTGTGCATTTGAATGGCATCTCTCAATTTGAGTTTTTCGATGTCATCTTCTTTCATCCCGTTGAAGTTAGTATCTGCACGCGTAACAACAGCCGGATTCTTGATATACTTTCCATCTTTCAAAGCATCTGCAAGTCCATATTCATAAACCACATTTTTAAATCGCTGGTTTGTCTTGGCATCAATCGGAGTTGCAGTTAATTCGATTCCAAGGATGGGATTTAATTCATTCAATGTTTCCATTCCGCGTTCGCCACGATACCGGTGCGACTCATCCATGATGATGACTAAATCTTTCAGAGTGACAAGGTAGTTGTAGTAACTATCGCCTAATGTTTCACGAAACCTTTTGATACGGGGCTGTAATGTTCTGCCATCTTTGGTGGTAGTTTTTACATCGGCATTGATTTTACCAATGTTGAACATGTTTATTTGAATAGAATCCTCTGTGGCACTTATCCCCTTTGTGTCGTAATCTTCGCCGGTTATGATTACAGCATTATTCGCGATTTCGGGCAGGCCTTTAAAAACATATTTTTCAGCACCCTTGTTGCCAAAATCATCTTTTAATTTGTTATAGATCGTTATGTTTGGTGAGAGAATAAAGAAGTTTTTAATTCCTTTTTCTTTTGCAAGCCAGGTTACGAATGCGCCCATTAAACGGGTCTTACCAATACCGGTTGCAATCGAAAAACAAACCGAAGGGAAGCTCCGCTCGAATTCTTCGAATAATGGATAGTTCTCTTTTACAAGACTTTGTTTTGTGTTTAGTTCTGATTCACCCAATAAATCATTTTTGTTCAGAAGGTTTTCAAGTACCTCTAAGCTTTGTTTAAGAGGTTCTCTTAAACTCATTGTGTTGCTTAAATAATCAGTAGTTCGGCTCATCTTTATTATTTAGGTTTCATTTTATTAGTTTCTCAGCAGTTATGTTTTTTACCGCAGAGGACGCAGAGTTTTTCGCAGAGGACCGCAGAGATTTTGTTTATATTTTCTTTTCGGTTCTCAGCGTCATTCTTTGCGGATTTTTGCGGTTAAGTTTTTTTATTATAAATTATTTACCAATCGTTTAATTCCATCTTTCACTCTTAATACATTGAAATTCATCAGCAAGCCCAGTTTGCAACCAGATAACTTCAGATAAGTCAATACTTGTGCTGTATGAATATCATTCAAGGCTTCAACAGATTTTATTTCAACAAGCACTTTATTCTCGACAATTAAATCGATTCTGTACCCAACCTCTAACTTAATCTCTTTGTAAATCAAAGGCAATGGTTTTTGTTTTTCAACTCTTAATCCAGTTTGAAAAATTTCATAAAACAAGCACTCTTCATAAGCGCTTTCTAATAATCCGGGCCCAAGAACCTTATGAACTTCGATGGCACACCCGATTATCCTTTCCGAAATTTCATTTTCATACATCGTCTTTAAATTTTATTTGTTGCTTAAAATATTTTAATCGCGATTAAGTTTTTTTTACCGCAGAGAAGCGCAGAGTTTTTCGCAGAGGGCCGCAGAGATTTCTTTATATTTTCTTTGCGGTTATCAGCATTTTTCTTTGCGTTTCTCAGCGTTTAAATTTTTTACCGCAGAGAGCGCAGAGTTTTTCGCAGAGGACCGCAGAGATTTTGTTTATATTTTCTCAGCGGTTCTCAGCGTCTTTCTTCGCGGCTCTCCGCGGTTAAGCTTTTTTTACCGCAGAGAAGCGCAGAGATTTTCGCAGAGGACCGCAGAGATTTTGTTTATATTTTCTTTGCGGCTCTCCGCGTCTTTCTTCGCGGCTCTCCGCGGTTAAGCTTTTTTTACAGCAGAGATTTCTTTATATTTTCTCAGCGGTTCTCAGCGTTTTTCTTTGCGGTTCTCTGCGGTTAAGTTTTTCTTTCATATCATTGAAAATTAAAACAGTAAATTAAATTGTGTTGGATCTTCCTTTTTTATTCTGGCCGGACTTGGTTTTACTTCGGGACTTACATACGAAGGAACAAACGCGGGTTTATCGGGATCGGCTGGTATATTGATGATGTTTGAATCGGTGCTGTAATCCTCTTTTCCGAATTCGCATTTTCCAAGGATGGTGTCCGGGATTTTTACAATTTCAATACGCGAGCTGATTTCGAAACATTCCTCTATAAACGCGACACAACATATCCGCAAACTCTCTTCAGGTTTCATTTCACTCAATATCTGTTCGACCATATCGGGTGTAATAGTATTGGTGGTTGTGAAGATAAAATGATGTTCGGTAGCAAAACCTTGTTTCCATACTGTTGTTTCATCGGGACAATAGGTAAATCCCTGATGGCGCGCCATTGCAGCCGCCAGCAACTGAACATTGTAATCCGGGTTGATGATCCATTGATCATGTTTATCTTTGTTCAGAATGCTTGGCGCAATTCCGTAAAACTTAAAGCCTCCGCCGCCTTTCCATTCCTGTGCTTTTGAAATTCCTCCCTGGTCTGTGCCATCGCAAACCGCTTTTAATCGTGGCAAACAATGCGTATTACAATGCTCACCTAATTCAATACCAATCCATTTTCGTTTCATTTTATTTGCAACGGCAGCGGTCGTACCGGAACCAAGGAATGAATCAAGTACAAAATCACCTTCATTAGAACCCAATTGAATGATTCGTTGAATTAATCTTTCGGGCTTAGGCGTTGTAAAAACATTTTCATTTTCAAATGCTTTAATTTCTTTTTTGGCCTCCTGATTGTCGCCGACTTCTGTTCTAAACCAAATAGTTTTTGATACAGAACCTTGTTTTACCTCTGTAAGGAATTTTTTTATTGAAGGTACATTATTGCCTGATTCGCCGAACCAAATTCGATTATCCGCCACAAGCTCTTCAAATCTTTCTTTAGATGAAACCCAACATCTACTTTGTGGCGGATTTACAATTCGTCCAGATGGAAGTTCAATCGGATAATCAGAATTCTTTGAATATGTTTTAACAGAAAAATCTGCTGCTTTCCATTGCCCTCTTTTATCATTATCAGGATTCTTATATCGATTGTCCATTTCTACAGTTCTTGGCAATAGACAAGGTCTCCAAACCTCCTTATTTTTTGCATAAACAAGTATATGATCATGACTGTCAGAAAGCCATTTAGTATCATTTTGAGGAGAATATTTCTTTTCCCAGATTACATTACTTACAAAGTTTTTTCTTCCGAATAGTTCATCACAGTACACTTTCAGGTAGTGGCTTTCATCGTCATCAATCGAAATCCAGATGCTGCCTTCGTTCGATAACAATTTATACAATAATTCCAGCCGGGGTTTCATTAAATTAAGCCACATACTATGCTCAAGACCATCATCGTAATGTTCGAAAGCATTTCCGGTATTGTAGGGCGGGTCAATATAGATGCACTTAATTTTGCCTGCGAAATTTTGTTCGAGCGCTTTTAGGGCAAGAAGATTGTCAGCATGAATCAACATATTACCGGTGTTGCTTTCACCGTACGATTTTTCGGGATCTTCAATCAATACCCTTGGTTCAGGTTTTATCTCAAGGTCTTTTCCGGGCCAGCAAAGTTCCAGCTTATTGTAATTACTCTTCATTCAAATATCTCAAACGTTTCACCAAAAATAGTCTATTTAATTTATATGTTCACTTTTTTGGGAATCGTTTTGAACATTGAATTATTCTCAAGGCTCATTGAAGATCATCATGTAAAAATTTCTTCACCCAAAAAACCTATTTTAGGTTAGAAACTGAATATTTCAGCATCCTGACCACTTATTTTAGTTGACGAACAGAACATTTTAGCACCGGAACTATGTATTTAAATTACCAAATGGAGTATTTAAGCGCAGGAACAATGTATTTAAAGCTCCAAAGTAAAAATGTAATTAGGGAAACAACGTTTGTAATACTTCAAAGTAAAAATGTAATTAAGGAAACAACGTTTGTAAAGTTCCAAAGTAAATATGTAATTAGGGAAACAACGTTTGTAAAGTTAAAAAGTAAAAATGTAATTAGGGAAACAACGTTTGTAAGGCCACAATGTAAAATTCTAATTATGCGAAAGGCGTTTGTAAGATCTCCAGTTTAATATTTAACCACCCAAACTACTTATTGATGGACAACAAGTGAATTTGAAAATGCACAGATGCCGTTTGTAAGATCAGTTCGGGAATATTCAACTTCTGGTTCAGGATATTTTGTTGCATTTACGATTTTTTTCAATCAGTTTAATGGGTTATTAGCAGTCATTTGAAATTTATATTATAGAAATACCGGTTTTTTAACCGCTGTACATTACATTGTATGATAATTATTATAATCTATCATGTTAAATTGGCTTTCTGTTTTAGCTTCAGTGCTTTATGAATGGCGTATTTCTTTTATTATTTAAATTATATACAATTTAGGTAAAAAATATTTTAAAAAAAACAGGAAGAATTCAATTTTATTTTGTAAGTTAGCCATGGTCCCTGGTGTCAGTTTATGGCGTCGGAAATTTACCTAACCTAAAGCAGACATCGGCTAAAACCAAAAACGCCGGAGTTTCCGGACAATTAATTTAACTACTAAAACGAAAGAGATGGCAATACTATCATTGTCACAACCGGAGACTATTTCCATCGGAAGGAAGCTCGGTGCATCGTTTGAGCGGGATAAAGCTGATTTTGTGGCACATTCTTCCCGCTTTGCTGATCCGTTTGGTGCCGAATATTTGGCATTGAACGATGAAGTTGAGGCTTTGCCTACTGTGAATGGTGTTAATTCAGAACTGAAAAAAGCAACTGCCAGAATTAAGGCAACTTTGCTTTTATTGGGTTCTGATATTGACAATGTCGAGAACCTGATTAATCTTACAAAGGAAGACCTTACCATTGCAAAAAAGGATTTCGGAGTCAGACAGGTTCGTGCTGCCATTTCTGCGGTAAAGCAACCCGAGTTGGTAACAACCATGCACAATCTGATTGAAAATGTAAAGGCAAATATCAAACCTTTAAAGAACATTGGATTGACAGATGAATTACTGACTACTATCGAAACCCGTGTTAAATCGGTTACTGCTGACGAAGTACTTCAAAGTCAAATCCAGGGACGTCGCGGCCAGGTGGCATACAGCAATTCGGCCCGGTACGGTGATTTCCAAACGATGATGAAGCTCATTCTGGAAACCGGCAAGACACTTTACAAGCGAAAGAATCCTACCAAATTAAAGGATTTTATATTGGCGGATTTAAGAAGGAAGCATCGGGCTGCCAAAACAGATCAGGTACCTTCGGTTAAAGATAAACCCAAAGATTCGGAGGAAGCTTGACAAGCTTTATTTCGCGCAGACCGGCAATGGTGTCTGCGCGATTTTTTTAAATTCCATTTTGTCTTACCATAGATCCTATTGTTTGAAAAAAAAACTTCCAAAATACAAAAGGTAACTCTTTTCAAATTCCTGACCTTCAACAGTATTATTTCAAACCCGGCGGGCTTGTATGTTTATAGAAAGATGATGGGAAAGAGCAATATACGACTCCAGCCAGTCGAACACCGTATTTTGATCTCATTTTCTATAAACATACGACCTCTCTGAGGTCATTTGAAAATAAATTCGATTACATTTTACACGTTTCTGATTCGCTAAAAAGAGTCACGCTGAGAATGAAAAATTAAGTAAATTTGGAACTGAATTTTAGGTATAAAAATAAAGGTAATCAATGTTATTTGGGAAGTTTGTTAATGAGACAGGAACGAAAGTTTCGTATTCGATATTTGAGGGAAAAGAGATCAACGAATACAATATTACGATTACCGCAATTCCTGGCGAGGAAATTAAAAATCAGTTAATTGTAATACGTAAAACCTTTCTGGAATTTCTGGTTCAACACAATCTTCAACAAAACAACATCCTGTTCCAGCGCATTTTTGCGAGTGATATTTCAAACCAGGCGGAAGAACTCAAACCGATCATTTTTTGTCCCGCAGTTTCATGCGTTCAGCAACCGCCGCTTAATAATGGGAAGATTTCGATATGGGTTGTCATTCTTCAACCTGTCAACACTAATTCAATCGAACTGAGGAGAGGTGAAAATGAAATTGTTTTTACGCACAACGGATATTCACATGGATTTCTATCACAAATACATGCTGGCAACCTTACGGATTCGCATTTGCAGACCGAAGCCATTTTCGGTTATTACCTGAAATGGCTTAAGAAGGAGAAACTTACGCTTAAGGATAACTGTCTTCGCACCTGGATTTATGTGCGCGACATCGACAATAACTACAGCGGAATGGTAAAAGCCCGCAATGCGGTTTTTGCCAATGAAGGGCTTACTTCGAATACCCATTATATTGCCAGTACCGGCATTGAGGGACAAACACAAACCACTTCGGCACTTGTGATGATGGATGCTTATTCAATTGGTGGATTGGACCAGGGACAAATCACTTACCTGAAAGCGTTGGAGTACCTGAATCACACGCATGATTACGGTGTAGCGTTCGAACGCGGAACGGCCATCGATTATGGCGACCGCAGGCATATTCTGATCTCCGGAACGGCCAGCATTGACTGTGGCGGAGAAATACTTTATCCAAATGACATTGAGAAGCAGACCGGACGGGGTTTCGACAATATCAAAGCACTTCTTCGTGAAGCAGAAGCCGATATGGGAGATGTGAATTCGATGATCGTTTACCTGCGCGACCGTGCAGATACACTTTTTGTTGAAAAATACCTGGCTGCCAACTATCCCGATATCCCAACGATTTTAGTTTTGGCCTCCGTATGCCGCAGCGGATGGTTAATAGAGATTGAATGCACCGCCATTAAGGCAATGGACAATCCAAAGTTTAGAAATTTTTAGAAAGGTATGCTGAATTGCAGTTAAACAAATCTTAATGAGACTTTGGTTCTTTGAGCCTCCGATATAACTAATTCACTTATATTTAATACAATTATTTCAAAACCCAGCGGGTTTGTATCTTTATAGAAATAGGTTGCGAAAGAGACACATTCGACTCTGGCCAGAGTCGAACATCCTATTTTGATCTCATTTTCTATAAACATACGACCTCTCTGAGGTCATTTGAATATAAATGCAATTGCATTTTACAGTTATCTGCTTTGAGGTTGCAGTTTCACCACTCCCAATTACTTTGTGGCATTTCGGACGACGGAGCGAGGGGGAGAAGGGGAGACGAGGAGAAGGGGTGAAAATCACGAGTCAATTATTTTATTTCCCTGGATGAAACATCTGTAGGTGTTCCGGCCATCTTTTCTTCGAGTTCGTTAATATTCAAATCGACCGGAGCATTCACAAATTCAGGGATATTAAACGAATAAAGTAACCGGTCGTAAAATTCAAAATCCTTTTGAGGCAATAAAAATGGCTTTCCTGCCTGCCCATTTTCATTCATATAGGCTATAAAAGGTCTTGTGTATAATCCATCCATCCGTCGGCTGCTAAAAACGAACCAACGCGAGTTTGATGACCAGGAATGGTAACTCTCGGTATCATCACTGTTTACTTCATCCATCCGGCGCGTAATTCCTGTTTTCAGATCAAGTAAATAAAGATCGGCTTCCTTGTGCCAGATCGAAAAATTCCCGTAATCGACCAGTGTAAACAGGATGTATTTTCCATCGGGCGAAGGTCGCGGAAATGTGACGCTTTTATGCTGTGATGCTGCATTGTAAATCGTATCAATGCGGTCTCCAAAAGTTCCGTTATCGGGATTAAAAGAGATGCTGCAAAGATTATATTTTACCTCTTTGTATTCGGCAGGCATTTTTTTAAAGGCTGCGCTGCAGAAATAAAGGGTGCGTCCGTCAGCAGAAAAGGAGGGGAATGTTTCGAAGACACTGTCCTGCATTAGTTTATTACAAACGATCGCCTGGTTCTTCTGAATGTCGTACACAACAACATCCGAAGCTGCATCTGCCACTTCAACTCTTTTATCTTTCGAGGCATGAAAAACCTGGTGCGTACTGTTTACCGAATAAGCGATATAATTGCCCGACGGATGCCAGAAAGGATACACGAAATTCGATATTGTTTTGTCGGTTTTCGTATTTAGCAGCTCCATTTTACCATCAGCTAATAAAACAGTACCACCTTTACTTCCCCTGATATGGAAGCTCATATTTTTGGCATCTGACTGACGGAAAGAATGACAATTTACACAACTGCCAGGGATTAAAGTGTTTTCAACGATTGGTGATTGATCAAAAGTTGAAAGATTTCGCTGGTAAATGCCCATTTTACTGTAGACTTCATATCCTGGTGCAATCAACCGGTAGACAAGTCCGTAATCAATCGGGGCTTCATTCACATAGATTGAGAACGGGGCATATTGTATCCATTTGTCGTGTTGGCGGATCGAAACCGTTATCCGAATGCTATCTGATTTGGTATTGGCAAGCATCTTCGCCCAGCGATCGGCCGGGATGCAGATTTCTTTTGCATCCTGAACATGAATTGCATCGGTATTATGCCCTTCAATTACTGCATCTATGGCCGTGTAATCCTCTCTGACCTTAAAATTTAAAGGTGCAATTGTAGCAGGAATGGTTACACCCACATAATCGGGAAAAAGTGCCGGCTTTTCTTTTACTATTTCTGAAGGTGACACCTTATCGTTGCAAGATGAGAGCGTCAGCAGAAGAACTATGAAGCAAATGAGATGAGTTCGGATCATTTTTTTATTTTCTAAATTGGAGGTAGTACCAATAGGTATTAGAGAACCCGGCAAACAGCTTTGGGTCCGGATTGCTTTGGTTTGGGCTGACCCTTTCGAAAGCTTTCATCCGCTGTATGGTTAAGGGATTCATCTGATAAGGAATTTCCTTTGCAGGATCATTATTTGTTTTCTCCCAAACAACCATCAAAGCTTCCTGGTAACTGTTTGGAATTGCCTTGTAGTTAAGAGATGCTCCCAAAGGAATGTATTGCATAAAATGCTGAAGGTCTTTAGTGAGTAAACAATATGCCATCAGGTATTCGTAAGCCATCCGGTTCTCTTTGTTTTGACTGAACAAGACGCCCAGCATCATATCTTTCTCCCCTTCGCTGAAAAGAAAGTCCTCTTTTGTACGATATTGACGCAGCATTCCCCATTCGGGATGTTGAGCGATCAATTTTTCGTCTTTCATTGTGAGGAGCGTTTTTGTTGCCCAGCCACGGTAGTAGAAAGTCTTTTGCAACAAATGCAGGTACTTTTCAGCAACGGCATAATCACCGTTTATAAGGTTCGTCTCGGCCAAACGCTTCACCGAACGGACACTTTTTTGATAGTCGGGCAAAGCTTCCATGGCTTCAAAAGCATATCGCTGTGCTGTATTTATAAATCCAAGGTGATAATAGACCTCTCCGGCGATCATTGGTATTGTATAATCGCGTTTAAAATCGGGAAGCAGTCCTTCGACACCATTCTGGTAATAATAAAACATCCGGTCAGCAAGCAATTGCTCTTTCGCAAGCGCCAGATTCAGGCAGGTTACGGAAAGCGGACTTGATGGTGCTTTCTTGTCGGCAAGTTTAATCACACGGTCCCATTTCCGCATCCTCACATTAAAATCATAAGCCATCACTTCTTCTTTCTCCTTATCGGCAACCTGATTAATAAACAGGTACCCGCCAATTATTAAAACAGACATCTGGGCAATAAGAAGAAAACCGGGTTTTTTAGGATTCACGCGATCTGTAAGAAAGTGGAGAACGAAGGGTATGACGACAATTAACAGGCCAATTAATCCCACAGAAAAAGGAATAATTACGGGAAAACGATAGAAATTAGCGCCAAGCCATACTTTACTCATCGGAAATTGCAGAAAATAGTATTTACAAACTATTGGCAACACCAAAGAGAGCAAAACAGATCCGGATGCAAAAAATAGCAGGTGCGGTATTTTCATTTCACGCTTCAGACTCTCCTTTATAATGGCAAATAGCGGAAGCAGCATAAAGGAGCCTCCAGCAAACCAATAAAGGAAAGGAATAGCTATCAAAACGAAATAAATACGTGCTTTTAATGCTTTAAGCAGGGAATAAATACAAATAAATGCGGCGACGATCAGCATAACAACTGCACCGCCGAACAAATAATTTTCATCGCAAAGAATCCCCCAATAGAGGATGGAAGGAATAAAAGTGAGCGGAACAAATAATGATTTTGCGCCCAGCCGTTTTGAGATCAGCCAAACAGCTCTTTGCAGCAGTGTCAATATCGAAGCAATTATTAGCGCACCGATCCATGAGTAAAAGAAAAACTGTGTGAAGAAGTTGCCGATATAGTCAGAGAAACCGCCCGGCTTCGCCATGTACCCGAAGAAATAGTCGCCCGTAAACAGAAATAGCTGGTACTGCTCCTGATAATTCAGATGAAACGGGTATAAAAAGGCAAAAAACAGGAATACGATGACTCCAAATGCCAGCGAGAGGATTTTATCGGTCGAAAATAGCTTCATTTAAAAATGTTATCACTGTATGTAAATCAATGTTGTTTAGTTAGTAATAGCAGTTGAAATTTTACCGCAGAGATCGCAAAGTTTTACGCAGAGAACCGCAAAGAAATTCGGGAATATCTACCTCTGCGGTTCTTTGCGCCTCCTTAGCGCTCTTTGCGTTTAAGTTTTTAATTCTCATAGACCTTAACTAAACGACATTGGTATGTAAATCTCAATAAAACATAGAACTTTCGTGCTGATAATTGTTTGGCGAAAGTACTGAAAATTAACGGAATATTCTATTCATTGCACCTGTTCAGCCTCCTTGTTCTGGTATATTTGTTCAATAACCATCACATCAAAAGGCACCGGACCATTCGAAAGTTCAGGAATATTAAACGATTTAAGCGTATTGTCATATAACGATGGATCGCGTTGAGGTAAAACAAATGGTTTATATGCCTTTCCCGCCGAATCGATGTAACAGAAATAAGGTTTGCCATAAATTCCGTCATCCCGTTTGCTTGCAAAAACAAACCAGCGGCTATTTGACGACCAACTGTGATAGGAATCGGAATTGGGACCGTTCACAATCTTCAGGCTATCAATCTTACCGGTTTCAAGGTTCATCATTTGCAAATCTGCTTCGCGATGCCAGATCGGAAACGTTCCATAATCGGCAACGGTATAAAGAAGGTATTTTCCATCGGGTGATGTTTTCAGATGACAGGCAGAACCGTTCATCTTTCGGGCGTTCCAAAGCGTATCAACCGTTGATCCAATTGTTCCTTGCTGTGCGTCGAAGCCCACACGACAAATATTGTATTTCAATGATTTGATACTATCTGGTAATTGTATTTTATTTGCAACACAATAGTAAATCCATCTTCCATCGGATGAAAAAACCGGGAAAGTCTCCAATGATGTGGTATCGGAAAGAAAAGGCTGGGTGATGATCTTGTCCTGATCGAGGTCCATTACGATCAAATCGGATGCAGAATCATACACTTCGAGCCGCTCGCTTCGGTACGCATGAAACTCCGGAATAATAATATTTGTGGAGAAAACAGTAAAACGTCCACCCGGATGAAAGTTCCCATAGACCGCATTCGAAATCATTCCATTTCCCTTTGTATTTATTTTTCGGAGTTTTCCATCCTTATTTAAGATTGTTCCGCCCTTCTTTCCCCTTAAATGAAACATCGATAGGGAACTGTTTTGATTTCCATAGATATGACAGTTCATGCAATTGCCATCGGTCACGTTGTTATCGGCAATCACGCGTTCATTAAAGGACGAAATATCTCGCTCAACCAATTGTATTTTGTTCCATACTTCATATCCGGGTTCAATAAGGCGGTAACTTAAATACGGGTTGATGCTATCGCTTTTTACATGCCAAAAGAATGGTGTATACCTTATCCATTGTCCCTTCAGAAAAGCTGTTACGCTTACCGACAGGCTTTTCCCTTGTCCTGAATCAAGAAGTGCTTTCCATTCTTTTATTGGAATCTCAATTTTCTGCTCTCCATTCACTATTATTGAATCATTGATGCCCTTGATGGTTACCACTATTTTATCAGGTTTGTTTCGCATCAGGAAATTAAGGGGCGCTATATTCACAGGGATGGTTACGTCGATATAGTCGGGATAAATGGGTGGAAATGCATGAATCAATTTTACATTTTCGGGCTTGCTGCACGAAATAAGGACTAAACCAACCAATATTGAAAGTATATGGCTCCTCATTTTTTTAGAATTGTGGCAAAATGATAATAAAACCAGTACGATTTTCCAAAGCGTTCTTTTAATGCGTTTAAGTCACCCTTCGATTGATCAAACAATTTTGTATAAGCAACGAATTCGTTTATTTTTTGAGGAGAAATGGAATAGCTTGTGAACTCTTCTTTGGAAGCTTGCAGGGAATATAGTTTGATCAGCAAGGCTTCGCTGTAAATTGAAGGGACCGGTCGTTTCAATAACCGGCCATATTGATCGTATACTTTTCTAAAAGCATTCAGGTCTTTATTGAGCAGGTGGTTACAAAGCAAATAATCGAGTGCGATCAGGTTATCTGGTTTCTGTCTGACAAGAAAATTCAGCGAAGCCAGGTAATCGTTTGATTTACGCAACGTATCGGTGCCTGGAATCTGTGCGCGCTTTTCAGTTAGCCATTTGTTTGAAGCCGAAGCATGGTTCATTGCAAGCCTGTCTTCGGCCCATTTTTTATGGAAGAGCGTATTGGTAAGCATTTGCAGATATTTGTTTGCGGCGGCTGAATCTTCGTTAATCAAATTGATTTCGGCCAGGCGTTTGATCATTCGTGAACTCCTTTGGGATGGCGAAAAGGTATTCCCCAGCATTGCTGAGTGTTGCGCAAGATTCATATCGCCCATCAGGAAAAACACTTCATTGCTTATGAAGATTGTTTGCCAGTTTTCGTCGGGTACAACTGGTAATATCAATCCGGAAGCGGCTGGCTGGTAAAATTCCAACAGATCATCGGCCAACCTTCCTTTTTTTGCCAAAGCCATGTTTGTAAAATAGGTCGCATTCCTTGATTTCAAATCATATTTCCTTGAAAGCTCAATGACGCGATCGTTATTACCCCAGTTGTATTCGTTTTCAAGCGACAGAATTTTTTCAGTATTGAAATTGGCATTCGCTTTAATTCCGAAAAGAAGTAATACGACGAAAACAATTGAAAGCGTTGAAACGAGCATTCGGGGATACCTTGTTTCGAATCGCTTTAGCAAAAAAGCTCCCGTAAGTGCGAGCATCAAAAACACCGGCAATAGCATACTTTGCCATTTTATCGCCGGGAAAATATAGGACTGAAGATTAGTGAGACAATAATTATAACGAAATAAGAATGGAATTGAGAAGGCTGTTGCAACAATCATTAGGTATTTCGCCCAATTGAACGGTTCTTTTTTCCAGTCATAAACCAATATCAATAATGGGAAAATTAGAAATGAGCTTCCTATCAGACTATAACCATATAAAGCCAAAAGCGCAACTACTATAAAAGATAACCATCGGTTCAAAATCGTACTGTAAATCAAGAAAAGAACCAACAGTGCAATAAAGCCAACTGTAAATGAAACAGGGTGTAATAAATCGCAGGATAGTATCCAATCAATTGTAACCGGTAATAATGCCCAGAGCGGTGCATTTTTTGATAATGTAATTCGTTTAATGACAAAAGAGGCGAGGATCCACTCAAATAAAAACAGGAGAGAGAGCACTGCTGCTCCACCTCCGCGGAGATAGAAAAACTGTGTCAGGAAATCGCCGGCATAACTGGTCAGCCATGCAGGGTGATTGGAATAGGAGCGAAAATAGTCAGGTGTATAAAGGAATAACTGAATCTGTTCCTTGAAAAACAGGTGGTAAGGATAGAAAAACTGAAAAAAAAGAAAGCTCAGAAATGTAAGCCCCAAAGCCACGAATCCAAACTGTTTTTTTTCGTATGATGTCATTCAGAAAATATGATTAATAATCATTTAAGGTTAAGACTCTTTTGTTGCTCAGGCGAGAAAGAGTCCCACATTATTTTATAGACAAATTTGCCGACCACATTATCCCGATTGTTTTGGACAAAGGTATAATTGAAATCAACATTGAGTGTATTTAAAGCTTTGACCTTCTGTGTTATTAAAGTCTGATCGATTTCTCCTTGCAATTTTAATTGTTGCATGAATTCCTCATAAATATAATCCGCCTTTACTTTTTGTTCTTTCCATTTTTGAATGGAATCGTTGAGTGCTGTACCACTGACCATACTGTTGTTCCCGATTGCAACAATCAATTTACCGGATTCTCTTACCACAAGCAATTCCTGAAGTGTAAATCTCAATAAAGGTTTCGCCCTAATAATATAAATTTCGGGTACTTCTGCTGATCCTTCAAACTGAAATACACTGTTGGAAATCAGAACGGAGTCAATCGTTTCTTTGGAAGCATTCTCAAATGGTACAAGATAAATCCACTCACCATTTGATGTTGCATCCGAAAGATGACCTTGAATTATATACTGATGACCGGATTGGCAACCAGTAAGAATTAAAAGTAAAATGTAAACGGCGGTTCGCATATCAAAAATATTAAAGCCAAGGGCAATATTACACATATTCAACGAAATAAGAGGACGGACAAATAGCCCGCCCTCTTAATTTTTGTATGATTTTAAAATCTCAGCATTATTTTGCTTTAAACATCCAAAACCAAGCGGTACCACCTGACCCAACTCCTGGTTCAGGAAAGCAAAGAGTCATCTTTGTATCACTTAAAGTAAGGATATCGTACTCATAGACTGGTGCATTTCCGGCGTTTGGTTGTTTTCCACAAAGAACTGTTATATTCTTGGTTTTCAACTTGCCTTTTGCCCAGACAGCACCCGCATCGTTTAAAGTCTTTGCAGTCATATCGAAAGAGAAAGCACCTTTCACAGAAGTACCATCTGCCTTTAGCTTTGTAAGGGACGAACCTTGTACTGAGAAAATCATTTCAGCTCCAAGGCCTTCGCCGAGAGCTCCAGCCTGGGTGTTGATATCGCTTAACGCAACTGTCCACCAGCCAGGAGCAACATTGCTTTTATAGCCACCATTTCCCCAAACTGCACTTGGCTTCGTATCATCCCATACCCAACTCTTTTGGCCGGCTCCACAGAGGAGTCCCCATTCAGCAGGCACATTAATCAGCGTATCAATCTGCACTGTTAAGGTTTTGGTAATGGTTGTTCCGTCGTGGTTCAAACCTGTAAACACGATGTCATTGGCGCCTTTCAAAACCAATTGAACGGTAGCATTTGTACCTACAGCCGTTCCATTTCCATAATTCCAGGAGGAAAGACAACCCACACCGTCACTGTTCAGTGCAATACTATTCGATTTTTTACCATTAACCAACACCGGAGTGGCTGAGATTTGCAAATCGCTGGCAGTAATAGCCCCCGACAGAACATCTCTGTTCTCTACGGGTTCACAAGCAACCATCATCATCAGGCTGCCGGCCAACATTGAATATACTAATGTCTTGTTCATATTTTTCAAATTGAGATTTTTATTTAAACACCTTAACTATTCATTCCAACTAACAAATAATGCAGATGCGTCCCAACCGGGATTCTGTGTTAAAACACCACTTGAAAGATCTATTTCAGATTGTGGAATAGGCATAAAGCCTTTTGTCGCATCATAACGGGCTCCATAACCTGCACCTTGGTTTTTCATTGTTGTAGCAACACCACGATTCCAGATATCTGCTCCAACTTGATTTGAAAGGGCCTCTTTTGCAATACCCCAACGACGAATATCACTCCAGCGGGTACCTTCAAAAGCAAGTTCCCAACGACGTTCATTGCGAAGAGCTGTTGCAGAATAGCTGACAGTGGGTAATCCTGCACGTGTACGGACTTTATTCATATTGTCAGCGTTACCTGTAAGTTCCGATTGCATCAATAGGACATCTGAAAAACGGATTACATTTAGATCTACTTCATGGGCCAATTGGAAATCATCAGCAGCACCATCTCCATAATATTCAGTTGACGAAGTAAAACTATTGAATAGTGCATTCATTGTGCCATCTGTATTATATGTTTTCGCACCTGTTGTGGCAATTACTTTTTTGGAATAGTAACCAGATTCTTCCATTTGTTTATCGGCACCATAGGTATAATCATTTGTTTTTGAGCCATCAAGGATTGAGGCATCGCGACGTGGATCAAGAGGTTCTGCAGTTTTCCATTCATTCCAAAGTTTTGGGCTAACCGGTCCTGCACCCCAACCTTGTCCGAACGGATAAAGGTTTTTGTATTGATTTGCACTTCCGGAACCACGAATTGCAAAGAACAACATATACTGGTTTGAATAACCGGTAGTTGTACTCCAACTTGCCAAATGCGAAAACTTAATTGAAAATACAGTTTCAGGATTTGTACCATCCTTTATCCAAGCCGGAGCATTTTTGGCATAGGGATAATTTTTCTTTGAAAGTGTATTGGTATATGGCCACAAACTACGATAGTCAGTTACAAGACTGTTTCCGCTGTTGGCAATGCAGTCCTCTAAGCCGGTAATAACTTCCGCTTTTGTTAAAGAACCTGTGATCTTTCCATCAGCGTCCATCAATGGAAGTGCATCCTTTTGGTAGAAACCGGTATAGAAAAGAAATACGCGAGCAAGAAGAGCCTCAGCCGCCCATTTTGTCACATGACCGTTACCAGAAACTGTTTCATTCCATTTTTTGGCAGGCATGATACTAATTGCTTCTTTCAATCCGGCTGCAATAAACCCGTAAACTTCTTCTGCAGAAGCTTGTTTTGGATACAACTGTGCTTCACTTACTGTGGAAGGAACCTTCGTAATTAAAGGTACATTACCAAACATCTCTACCAATTCGTTGTAGAAAAATGCGCGAAGGAAAAGTGTTTCACCCTTCAACTGGTTTCTCAGTGTTTCGTCTGCAACCTTATCAAGATTCGCGATAGCCATGTTCGCGCGGCTAATACCTGAATAACGATCTGACCAGAAGGTTTTGAAACGGTCAAGGTTTGTATATAACAGATGGTCGAGCACCTGGAAGTCTTTGTCATTTTCACCACCACCGCCAAAACGATCATCGGAGGCCAGTTCTGAAGCAAAGTAATAGGTGTTTGCGCAATTTGCTATAGGTTTATTGAGTGTGGCATACACACCGGTTACCATCTGAATGGCATCATCGGCCGATTGGGGATAATTCCCGGTATTCTTTTTTGTATAGCTCTCTGTATCGAGGTAATTCTCGCAACTCATAAACAATAGAGCAGTAGCTGCAATGTATAATATTTTTTTCATGTTCATTCTCTCATTTAAAATTTAAGATTAACACCTACCATATATGTTCTTGGACTTGGATAGTAACCTAAGTCAATGCCAGATACCCAGCTTTTATCATAACCATAACCAATTTCAGGATCCATACCTGAATACCCAGTGATCGTAAAGAGGTTCTGGCCTGTTACAAAAAAACGAGCTTGTGAAAGAGGCATATTCTTAAAGAGTTTTTTGAAGTCATAACCCAACGTAATGTTCTGGATTTTTACATAATCGCCATCTTCGATATAAATGTCAGAAATATTCTGCCAGTTGACATTGCTACCAGAAGTCAGGCGTGGTAACTTATTAGAGGTGCCTTCACCAGTCCAACGCCCAAAAATTTCAGTCGTGTAGTTTTGTAGTGGTGAGTCTGCGAATGAACGGTAGGATTTGGCAATCTGTTGTCCGAATGCCCCTGTGCCTGCAATATTTAAATCAAAACCTTTGTATGAAAGGTTCAAATTCAAACCTAATGTAAAGTCTGGGTGTGGATTGCCAATCATCGTGCGGTCATCTTCTGTAATTTTGCCATCGCCATCTGTATCTACAAAGATTAGGTCACCAGGTTGTGCTCCTGCATACTTTGCAGCTGTATTGTTTACCTGATCCAAATTCTGGAATACTCCGGCAGTCTTATACCCATAGAAATAGCCGATTGGAAAACCAACTTGTGCACGGTACATTTCTGTTGTGCCCTGACTAAGTACGTTGCCATCGCCATGAATAATACCTTCTGCATTGGCAATTCGAGTCACTTCGTTTACATTGTGTGCCATATTCACAGATCCACCATATTGGAAGTCTCCTGCTCTGTCATTCCAGTTCAATGCTATTTCGAAACCTTTATTTTGAATATCTCCACCATTAACCGAAGGGGCATTCAACCCCCAAACAGCCGGAATTGGGGCCGTTACAAGCCAGTTTTTCGTTGTTTTCGTGTACCAGTCGAATGTTAATCCTAAACGGGAGTTCAGAAAGCGTGAATCAAAACCAAGATCCAGCTGTTCAGAAGTTTCCCATTTAACGTCAGGGTTTGCTAAAATATCAGCATATCCACCAACAGTCTGTGTTAACTTGTCTGCTGAGAAATAGTAACCATTACTTGTATCAAATGCGATTGTAGAAAGATACTGGAAATTATTAATTGCTGCGTTACCATTCTGACCCCAGCTGGCGCGAAGTTTCATAAAATCCAGAAAACTTTTAGTTGATTCCATAAAAGATTCATTCGTCATTACCCAACCTGCAGACATCGAGGGGAAGTAGCCCCAACGTTTTCCTTTTGCAAAGTTTGAAGAACCATCCGCACGCATTGTGAAAGAGGCCAGATAGGTTTCTTTGAAATTGTAATTGGCACGTCCGAAGAAAGATGCCAAAGCACCCGATCCCCAGGGAGAACCACCGGCACCACGTTGCGACAAAACGGTTGGTTTTGTGTTGTCAACCCAGGCATAGTCAAATAATCCTGGAAACATTGAATTATTGCCGCTTGCACTAATGTTTGAGCCCATTCCCCATTTTTCAATAGATTGACCCACCAAAACATCAAACTGATGCTGATCCGCAACTTTGAATTTATAGGATAAAGTATTATCAAATGTTGTGTTATGACCTGAGCTTGCACTCTGAGAAACATTATCAAGTGTCACATTTGTATTGTTTGACAAATGACGAATTCCATCATACGAACGGTATGTTGATGCGGTCATCTTATAACCAAACTGAGATCTGAACACCAAATTTTTGATGGGTTGGATTTCCAGATAGGCACTTGTCTGAAGCGCATAATTCTTCGAGAGATTCAATCCCCAATTTGATAGAGCGGTTCCAGCAAGTGGGTTGCCAGTATTTCCATCAAAATTCCATCCGTTAGCCACCTTGTCGTTATAATCGTAGAAGTTACCATCTGCATCATATGCAGGAAGTAAGGGATTTCCAGTCAGTAGGTTGTGAATTGAATTGCCATAAATGTTACCGATAGCAATACCTGACTTTGTGTTGTAGTTATAATTCAATGTCTGACCAATCTTGATTACATCAAAGTCTTTTGTCTTTAATATTACATGGTCTGAATTGATACGAGCTGTATAACGATCGTATTGTGACTGAACCGGCTTTCCTAAAATACCTTCTTGTGATGTATACGAAAAACCTAATGCAAATTTAGATTGATCGTTACCACCAGCTAAATTAAATGCTTGATTCTGAGTAGGAGCAGCTTCATTATACGACTCCTTCATCCAGTTAGTTCCTTGCCAAGAACCGTCCATAACGGAATTGTAAAGAGATGTTGGAAGAAGGTTTGCCCAATCATAAGTAGGATTCGCTTCATTGAAGCGGGTCTCATCCATCATTGACATATATTCCTTGGCATTCAACATTGCAGGCATTTTAGCAGCATATTGCACACCATAATAGCCATCATACGATAACTGAAGTTTTCCAGCTTTACCTTTTTTAGTTGTTACTAAAACTACGCCATTGGCCGCCCGAGCACCATAAATAGCTGCAGAGGCTGCATCCTTTAATACGTCAACAGATTCAATATCCGAAGTATTAAAGGCATTGATATCTCCTCCTGCAACACCATCAATTACATAGAGTGGTGCTGATGAACCAACAGTTCCCAGACCGCGAATGGTTACTTTGAAGCCTTCTCCTGGCTGGCCAGAACTTTGTGTGATCTCAACGCCCGGAGATTGGCTCTGCAATGCACTTAATGCATTTGTTGTACTCATTTTTTGCAGATTATCACCGCTTACCTGAACAGTTGCACCTGTGTTCAGTTTCTTTTTCTGAACACCGTAACCAATTGCAACCACCTCTTCAAGTCCGATGGATTCAGAAAGCATTTTTACGGAGATGTTGGTCTGTGTGCCAACGATCACCTCCTGCGATGTCATTCCAACAAAAGAAAAGACAAGGGTTTTGGCTGTTGCGGGAACACTTAGCGAATAATTGCCATCCATATCAGTGACAATACCCGTCGTTGTTCCTTTGACGATTATGGTTGTTCCGGGAACAGGAGCACCTGTTTCATCCGTTACTTTCCCTGTGATCGTCTTTTGCTGTGCAAAAGCCATCCCCGAGAGCATTACCATTAAAAGAACCATGGAGAGGAAATTTCCTGCCCATTTTCTTCCTGGCGAAAAACGAAGTCTAATTTGTTTCATAAATACATAAACTTAAGATTAGAAATTAAAGAGTTGAAAACTAATTTGACTAATTGTAATAATTTGTTAATAATAAATCCGGTTCATTTGTTTCTTGGATTTAATTTTGGAAAACAAAGATTTAAGGATTTCTTACCATTTAGATTAACTTTAATTAATATTTATTTAACGGCAAAAATAAGGTTGAATTAATATTTTTTGTAATACGATCTGATCTTTTAGTAATGTTTTCAGCTCATAATCCAGTTCGATCTTGCTTTTGTCTACAATAGACAAGCAAATACAGATTCTACTTTTGTTTTGATTAACGTACGTAAATCTGCTATTTAATATTGTAATATGTTTACTAAATGGCAATCACTTTATTTTTAACATTACTTATACATCTTTATAATAAGGTAATGAAATAAATGAATTGATATGAAATATATTCACTACAAATTGGCTAAATCACGATTTCCAAATGACTTTCAGATCCTAAATAGTTTGCATTATATAGTTTGGTTCTAAATTAGGAGCCAATATTATACTTACGGAATGTGATATTTTTTCCTTTGGATGGATTACTGATTTGTCGTCTATTTTTGCCGCTTGTTTTAGGCTAAATATTGGCAGTATAAAGTTGTAGTCTGCAAATCATATTCTTCATAGCTAATCAATTTCGAAAATTAATACAGTAATAATGAAGGATATGTATTTAATATCTATTTAAAATAAAATTGTACGTTTTCGCATATCTTGTTACTCAGTGTGTTTTAAGTGGCGGGATCCCTCATTCCTGTTTTGTGTTATTATCGAATGGATAACATTGGAGAAGCCCATTATATACCGATATTTTGAAAGTAGTAACGTAATAATGTCTTAATCGTTTTGTATTCATTTCGTAACTGTTTTGTCCTCAATTACGGGGATTAAAAGAAGGAGTTGCAAAGTGAAATATTACAAAAAGACATTCGATGGTAAGTTTTATTTCAGATTAAAATCGGTTCATGGCGAGGTGTTGGGTAACAGTAAATTATACGAAACAGCCGAACATCGGAATGTTGGAATCGAAACAGTAAGACGGATTGCTCCTTTAGCCTTGGTGATTGACTTGTAGTTTTGCAAAGGTTGACTTATTTGGACATCTGTAACTGATTTTATGGTAATTACGTTTCCATCTTCTGTTGCGATTAACTTTTTATACAATTTGGAATTGTTTATTTTCAATTGAATTTCTGAAGTATTGAATTTGCATATTTTCCTACCTTCCTATCTCTTAATTGTCACATTCATTCCATGCATTTTTATGCTCTGCAGAATTGCCGGAATGACATTCAACGTTTGAAAAACTCCATTTATCTACTTTTTTGGCGGTTTCACCGATAATCTTTTAGTTGTCGAAGCACTGGAATATATCTTTGTACAAAAATTAAGAAACAATTAACATTGCGGAAACGAATAGCGTGTAAAATGTTTCCTTTCTTTGTGCTCAATTATATTTGATACGGAATTTGCCAATGAATGAAGAATTAGATGCCCAGGATAGGAAGTTCGGACCAATGCTTGAACAGATCAAGGAGCTGTTTTTTGAGTTTGGGATTAAGAATCTTAATATGGATGATATCAGCCGCAAGCTGGGTATTTCGAAAAAAACACTTTACCGGTTTGTCAAAAGCAAGGAGGATTTGATTGCGAAATTGTTTGAATATGAGGAAAGTAAAGGTATATTAGCTTCAAATGAAATAGTTAATTTGAATGTAAATGCGATTGAAAAGCTTTTTAAAGTCAGCCTTACCGTCTTTGAAGAGATGAAGCGTTTTAATCCGATGATCATGTTTGAACTGCGAAAGTACTACGAGCAATTGTTTAACGAATTTCATACCCGGAAATTAGCTCATATTTCACAATTGATGCAGGTGAACCTGAAGCAGGGAATTCAAGAAGGTTTATACCGGGCAGATGTAAACATTGAGGCCGTTGTGGCTATCTATATGAATTATCTTGTCGAAATCCACAGTTCTGCTGAAATGTGTAAAACAATAGAAATCACTTTTGATGAGCTTTTCAAGGTGATGTTCGAAAACCATGTCAGGGCAATTTCAACCTCTGAAGGGGTTGCTTTTTTCGAAATGAGGAAAAAGGAAATATCCGAGAATTTAAACAAAAATATTAACCAATAAAAAAGGAAAAATGTTATCAAGAAAATGTCAGATGATCTTGTTGATTTTACTCTCGTTTGGAGGAGTGAAGATCACTACTGCACAGGTACAGGATACCCTCCGTCTTTCGCTCAATGATGCGTTAAAGATCGCACAGGAGAACAACCTGAATATTAAAAATTCGCAGCTCGATCTGAAAATGGCCCAAAAGAAAATTTGGGAAACAACAGCGATCGGGTTACCGCATGTAGACGGAACAGCCAAGTACACCTTTAACCCAAAGGTTCCAACTCTGCCGGCATCTACCTTCGATCCCAATGCCAAGCCGGGAGATATGCTTGAATTAGGGGTAAAACAGAATATTGTGTATGACCTTACTGCTTCACAATTAATTTTTAACGGTGCTTACCTGATTGGGCTAAAAGCTTCGAGAGCCTATTATAACTTTTCAGAAGAGTCGCTCGAAAAAGCAATGCTCGATATAAATGAGACAGTGACGAATACCTATTTCATGAGTCTTGTCGGAGAGGAAAGCCGCAAAATTTTAGTGATTAATCTTCAAAATGTCGACAGTACTTTGGTTGAAATCAAGGAGATGTACAAGCAGGGTTTTGTTGAACAGACAGATGTTGACCAACTTGAACTGACGGCAAATACGATTACCAATGCGATATTCCAAATCGACAACAACCTCGATATGGCAGGCAAGCTTTTAAAGATTCAATTAGGACTTGCGGATAGTTTAAATATTAAACTGACTGATCGGTTGGGAATGGAAGAGGCACAAGTCGCCCGCCTAACTAAATTAGCCCACGAACCATTTATTCTGGAAAATAGTGTTGACTTTAAACTATTGACAACATCCGAATTGCTTGCAAAATATGATTATAAAAGAGAGATGAGTAACTCATTACCTGTTATTTCAGCCTATTACAATCACCAGGAGAAGTGGAAGACTCCCGCGTTCGATTTTGCACCCAAAGATGTGATGGGTATCAATCTAAGTCTCCCGATTTTCAGCAGCGGACAACGGTCAGCCCTGGTCGCACAGAAAAGGATGGCTTTCGAAAAAGCAACCAACAACAAGCTCTACGCAGGAAACACTTTGATCATGCAATCATCACAATTTCAAAACGATCTGCGTTCCAAGCTCGATAAGTTTCAGATTCAGAAAAAAAGCAAGGAATTGTCGGATGTAATTTACCAGCGTACCCTGGAGAAATACAAACAGGGAATCTCTTCCAGTCAGGAGCTGATGACAATACAGAATCAATATCTGACAAATCTAACAAACTATTATCAAGGTATTTATGATGTAGTTGGTGCCAAAACAAAACTTGAAAAATTATATAACATCAATCAGAAAATCTCAAAATAACCATTTATATGAAAAACATTATTTACGCTTTAGCGATTACCGCTGCATTGGTTTCGTGTAATCAATCTGCCGATAAAAAAGGGGAATTAGAAAAACTTAAGGTTCAGCATGATGAGTTAGCCACAAAGATCGCTAATCTCGAAACTGAAATTTATCCGAATGGAATACAGGGGGAATCAAAATCAGAAACTGTGAAAATTGAACCGATAAAAAGCTGCGTGTTTACACACTATGTTGAAGTTCAGGGCGTCGTTGATGGCGATCAGAATGTTGCTGTAAGTCCGCAAACTCCTGGTATTGTCACTGCTGTTTATGTTACCGAAGGTTCAAATGTTAAAAAAGGACAGGTAATGGCCGAATTGGATGCCGTTGTTCTGAAACAATCGCTTGTTGAATTGAGAACCCAACTTGACCTTGCAAACAATCTATTCGAAAAGCAAAAAGCACTTTGGGCGAAGAATATTGGAAGTGAAATACAGTTTCTCCAGGCAAAAACAACCAGGGACGGACTCGACAATAAGATAAAAACCCTTCAGGGACAGATTGACATGGCCAGGGTGATCTCCCCGATCAGCGGAACAGTTGAGAGTATGCCGTTGAAAGTTGGACAGATGGCGTCGCCGGGACAGCCAACTTCTGCAATAAGGGTAATCAATATGAATTCAGCAAAGATTAAGGCCGATGTTTCGGAAAACTATTCCTCAAAAA